>Ga0265797_10000908_pt1 | contig 53201 bp, 48 predicted proteins | sample P2T30metagenome_FD_192433 | JGI IMG/M metagenome (GOLD analysis project Ga0265797, IMG submission 192433) | Plant litter microbial communities from East Loma Ridge, Irvine, California - P2 T30 | ecosystem: Environmental > Terrestrial > Plant litter > Unclassified | place: USA: California...
TTCTCACCCTAGCATCACGATGCGCATTCCGCCTCAAGGGCTCAATCTTGGCGCAAAGTTATGGTCCGTCGACTTCTCCTCCTTCTCCTCCTTCTCCTCCTTCTCCTCCTCCTCCTCCTCCTCCTCCTCCTCCTCTATTATATCCCTTGCGATTGGCATTCCTATTGCGGTTTGATGTGTGTTTCGCTGCGTTGATTTTCGTGGAGCTATTTCTTGAAGAGTCGGAGAAGGAGGTGATAGTGGCATGCTTGGAGGATGCGAGACCGGACTGAGGTTTGGTTAGGGTAGTAGGTGTGGTAGTAAGGCGCTTTTTGTTGTCGTTTGTGCTGCGGGGATGCGGTTCATGTCGTTCTTGGGTTAGGCGAGGGAGCTTGACCTTGAAATTCGGAATGGTGGATGTGGAGATGGGGGCGTCGTCTTCGGTGTTGGAAGTCCATGAGTGTTCGGAGTGGCGCCGGGTGCTTGATTCGCTATCTGGTGTGTCGATTGAGGTGGTCTTGGAGGGAGCTTTGCAAGCGGTCAGTAGCGAAGGGTTGCGATCAAGGATAGGCAACGATAGTGGCGAGGCAGAGGGGTTACTGGAAGATATTTGGGCCTTACTTAGTCCTACGCTGGCTGCTGATGTACAGGATGACTGGGGGCTAGGTGATGGGGTGGGAGCATCATCGAGGTCGATGAGCAGATCTGGCATGTGGCTCGCACACCGAGTCGGTTGCTTGACTATCGCTGCTGGGGGAGTCAGGCGACCTGCTGTGGTTTGCTTGGGAGAGAGGTCTCTCTTGAGAATACTACGCGGCTGCTGTACTTCCTCACTAAATAACTCGCGTACCTCAGTGGTCCTCAATTTGAGTGTAGAAGGGTCAGGGAATTCCCTTGGTTCTGGTACTTCCCCTGCATACTCCGCATCTTCATTCCCAGCCAGCCGTCGCTGCATCCATGTGGGCGGCCTAGGAACGATAGCAGTTTTCTCCTTCCACCATCTCGGTATGCCTCGAACGAAGCCTAGCTCACGCAGCTTCTCGATACCAGGCATCTCGTGTTTGAACTTGCAGCCGATAGCCGCGAAGCTACAATCGCCAGTTTGGATCCAGTGCGTGCAGTATTCTTTCTTGGATGGATCGGGCTCGATGCCTGATGGATGGGGGAGGCGGTAACCAAGGCGTTTTCCATCTTTCGGATAGATGGATGCGAAGGTGTCGGTTAGTGATGAAGGACTTTCAAGGGTAATGCTAGGCGTCGGACGATGTTGATCTGGCGAATTCACGAGAGCTGAAGATTGAGCTGAATTTGCGACGGTTGGAGATTGATGAAATAATCGAGTAGGCCGATAGTAGTCAACAGATGTCATCTGCTGTTCAGCACGTACATGGTGATCTGGTGCCAAGTATCGGGGGCTCGTAGTCGGACTGGGTTGGGTTAGATAGCTGGTCATTATAGGCGCTTGGATCGCGAGTGCTGATGACACCTCGTTAGTCTCTGAACAGAGCCTCCAGCCTTCGTCTGAGATTTGGCGATGGGTCAGCCGGCGCGGAATTCCTTGAAGTTGAAACGGTAGTTGGTCTACCGGTACCAGCGGGACCATTACACTACCCCCTATAGCATCACTGCGAAGAAGATAGTATCGGAGCCCACCTAGAAGTGCGCCACTATTAGAAGGTTGAGTGGCCATGGCAATGAGTTCCAATACTGCAAGCAGAAAGGATGGATTTACAACTTGTTAGCCGTAAGTGATTTCGACGGTGTACCTACTATACAGAGAAGTAATGACCGAGGAAGACAACTTATGGAAGTTGGATACTGAGACTTGTAAGATAGTGTGAGTTATATCCCCAGGTGTGCGACTGTGCTTGAGACAGCAAACTGTTTCCCCCCGCAAGCTGTTGGTGCGAAATATGATCTTAAGCATTAGACGACCGGAAACATGAAAACCACGATTTGATTGTGTTACCTGCGACTCGACCAAAAAGAATAACATGACAATTGAGTATAATCAATGAGCCTTGGAAGCTTGCGACGCGATCGTTCATAGCAAACTAACGGCTGTGGGCAGTCAGTTGTTTTTGCAGTGGCTGAAACAAGCTGTGAGACGAATGAATTGAAAAACAATCAGACACAATGACAGAAGCTTCTCGATCGTGTCTCCAAGAATATAAACATAATGCGAAAGCGATAGCGTAGCAGTCGTTAGGGGAAATGGGGATAATTTGCAATTTACGCGTTCCGAGGAGCGTCACGAAACCGTGACAGAGCATAACGCGTTAAGCTGACGGGTCGTAGGCTGCACGGGTACGTTTCCCGGTTCTACCTACTCAGGGCACTGCAGCAGCCATTCTTCGTAGCGCAAAGTATCGCGGTTGTGATGCAGTTAAGATGGTGCTTATGACGAGTGGATTACTAGATCGGAGAGACATTTTCTGGGACTGCCAGAAGTCCAGGCCTGCCAAGCTATAACCCTTTTCGCTCAACGGCTATCCCTGTGGAGATCACAACCGCGGCACGGCATCCTCCGTTTCGCCAAGATTAGCCTAGCCCCAACTTCAAAACACCAGACTGCTTCCACCAACGCTACTTCGTCGCGGCTTTTGCACTCGGCTTATCACCTTGGCAGTGACAGCGCGCGCTTTGTGTCATCTTTCATAGACTCGAGCCGTGGTCGGGAGATGACGATCCCCACACTTCAACGGTTGACCTTGCGATGGGAATGGTAGAAGTTTGCACAAAGCTAACCATCAGAACCTATGCCTAGTGTTCCGGCAGTTGACATCTGGACCATACATGTCAAAACTTACTTGCATGATATTAGCCGTGTGGCGTTTTCATGGAGTTATCTCCGTGCTGTGGCTGGCAGCAAGATCACAGACTAGGAGCCCGCTATTGAAGGTACCACGATTCGTCAACGAATGAAGCTCACAGGATGTCGGCACTGACTCGAGGACGAACGCGATCTCCAATAGTGGGTCGATGGCTTCGCATTGGTAACTTGCGGCAATACGCCTGGCCAGTTCGGAGAGTAAGCAGCTGGGACGACTATCAACGGTCCCTAGGCTTCAGGGTTCGTTAATACCGGAGCTTCTCTCGTTCCCCCGCTGATTACTCAAACAATACTCCATTGCACGAAGATTGGCAAGCAACGTATCGAATGGATGTGCGAAACCGGAACCGCTGAGCAGAGCCTGAAATATGAGCAAGGACGATCGCAGTCGCGAAGTATTCGCTGTGGCTGCACTGTTCTTCGTGCTCACATGGACGACGGTCTGCCTACGAGTTTATGTGCGAGCGATATTGATGAAGACATGGGGAAAAGACGACTCGTTCATGGTTGCGTCGCTAGTAAGTTGTCACACTTCAGATACATGCGGTTGGCCGTGCTTATCAAACTCTGTAGGCGGTCTTCACAGTGTACCTGCCATGTCAGATCATTGCCGCGATACATGGTACTGGAAGGCATCGATGGGATTTGAGCGATCATGATCGAAAGACTGCACTCATGGTCAGTTCAACGTCATTGCTTAGCATTCTCGCGTCTAACTCAACACAGTTCTGGTACTTGTGTGAAATCTTCTACGTCATAGCAAACTGCCTGCTCAAGTTTGCTATTGGCTATTTCTACCTTAGGGTCGCCATTGAACGCTGGCACATCTGGTGCATCAGATTGCTAATGCTAGGCACGGTACTATGTGGTCTGATTTACCTCTTTCTAGTCATGCTTCAGTGTCTACCCAGTAAGACCTTTTCCGACGCTCACCTTCCGCACTTGCTAATGAATACAGTCTCTGCATTTTGGCTGGAGCACCCAGCTTCAAGCAAGTGCATACCAAGAGGGCCCACCTTAGGCATTACCTATGCGCTTGCCGCAGTCAACGCACTCGCTGATTGGGGATTTGGGCTGCTTCCGTTTTTTATTGTTTGGGGCCTAGAGATGAGGCCGAAGACAAAGGTGTTGGTTGCATCGATACTTGCATTTGCGGCAATCGGAAGCACCGGTACAGTCATTCGCATGGCTTACATCCACACACTTGTAGAAGGCCCCGACTTCTTATATGCTACTACCGATGTTGCTCTATGGAGCACCATTGAACCAGGAATCGGGATAACAGCGGGGAGTATCGCCACATTTCGTCCGCTCGTCCGTCACTGTCTTTGGAAGCTGGGTCTCGGCGAAGCACCTAGGCACGAACGAGGTCGTAGTTACTACCCTTCTGTCATCGGCCAGAAGCGAAAGAATCGTCGCGGATACCGACGTAGCTTAAGTCCGTCTGACCTAGTGCCTACCGAGCATGGAGGCATGACTTCTATACAGATCCATGGACCTGAAGATATAGACCTGGAGAACAATATCCCGCCGCCAAAGATCGTTGTCACAGACGCGGATCTGCCGCAACCCCCGGAAGGGCAAATCGTACATACCGTCTCGGTTCAGCAAGAGTACGAGGGTCCGCCAAAGCTTCACCTCCGTGACAGCCTCAGGAACAGCTTCACTCGCGGGAGTATTCTAAGCCTTGGAAAATTCCGCATACCCGATTGAGCTGTTCGAACGTGTTCTGTAATATTGTCGGTATCCGAAGTCGAGCAAACGCGAGATACAACCTTTCAAACGCACGAACGTTTGACGATAAAACGTCGAGGTATCGTGAAAGACACGTTCTCTCAAGCATACAGCATGGCCTTCACTAGTACGGCTAGTCGCCATACACGCAGGTTAGCGTCACCAGACCGGTGTCCAGAAGAAAGTGAGAGAGACGACGGAGCGTGGCGTCATCTGGATGAAACACATTCACCGACGCTGATTGTGATTCACGTCATTCACCAGATGTGTCTATACTAATCATTTCCTGGTTCCTGGTCTCGCTCCTGCAGCTTTTGTCTTACCACCTTAATCTTAACGAACGTCGTCTAGCCAGCCGATCGTACTCTTCCATCACCTGGCGTGTTCATACGAGTTGGTCGTACAATCCTCGCAACCCAAAGATCAATCTACTCCAAAGACAGTTTCCAGCTACTTTTGTAGACAACTTCCGATGAATGAGAACGACATAGCAGCGTTGCAACTCAACAAAGACGTTATCGCGGATGCCATCGCCATGACCAACATCGAGCGTTTCCTACATTTTTTACAGCACGCCAAGTCGTTGGTAGGGCTATATGGACCTTATAGCAAGCAACCCAATACAACGGTTTTCGCGCGCGATGTGAGGCCGCCTCAGCATCCGAAGCCTCAAGACCCGTCGCTCAACACTCTCGCCCTCTCCTTCGCAGCAGCACAAGATTGCACATATAGCGCCCAACCCGCTGGGTCAGGGAAGGAAGACCTAGACCTCTTCACACTTCTGTGGGACTGCGCAGTTGTGGTCCTTGAGGAGATACTCGCTAGAGGCTCCCTTCCACAAGAGTCTTTCGGCTGGGGTATCTTTGGTCTTTCCGCTGGCTACATGCATCCGCCTGCCCGCGATCTCACCGCACAAAAAGTCTTTCTGAGCAATAAGCGCCGACTTCATGACGCGCTGAATGTGTTGCCTTCTTTAAATCGAGAGACGAGCAGCGAGTATGTGGTAGGCGAGAAGAAGACTACGGCTTTGCTCACACGGGCTCGAAGGGATATACACACACTAGGGCATATCTTGTTACACGAGTACAAGCTCAGTAGCTGGAGGCGAGTGAGGTGGCTACATACGATCGCAGTTGCGGAGAGGTGGGTTGGCGCTTTCGGACTGAAACCGAAGAGAGAGCTAGGCGTGTTGACAAAGAGGACGAAAGAGGTGGTTTGTGAGGCAACGAAACCGCCAGGGAAGAGAGTAGTAAATAATAACGTAAGGTTCGAATTTCCTGATGTTAGCGCCCAGGATTCAAAGGGCGTCATGGATGAAAGGCCAGAGCGAGAGAGGTGTAATGAGAGGACCACTTCACATACAGAAAGACGATGTCAAATTACCTATGGTTAAGTAGATTAACCCATCTATACTGATATCCGACAATGACTTTCTACTGATAGCAGTATCCTTCCACTCTCTATCAGCGTAGTGTGCGTTCCACCTATCTTAGCACCCCATTCATCTTGATGCGGAAACGCTAATCCATGTGTAAGGCGGTCTCCACCACCAAATCAGAAGCGCAAATGTCTATATAGATAAGTAAACAGCTTGAGAAGGCTAAGACTTTGCTTACTCGCTCAAGATGTCTTACGTGTGGTCTTCAGCGAATGGCAACGCGGTTCTTCCGGACCTATACCAGAGGCGGCTAGTAGCAGCGATCTACAATCACGACATACCACCCCTCGATTTCGTGTACAACCAGACCTCATAAGCCCTTGCAACATTCCGCCATGTTATGCAACGATGCCGAGGAAAGCTGGACCTGTCAACATGCATCAGACCTCGCATCGAACGCGACATGCCATGCGCTCCAATGACAGCCCACAATCATGCCTGGGTATGTGCATGAGCCCATGGTCATGACGCTGCGGCGGCTTGAGCTGCTCAACCCACGTTCTTGCATCATCCCAAGCTATGGAGAATTCGAGAATAGCGAGTTGATAAGTAGGCGTTAGTGCCCGGCTGTCACAAAATGGAAAAAATCATCTCAACATCTCTGGTCCATTTCCAGTGCGACCGTTATCATGGCATCGGAGAAGCACAACGCGCCTGTCGCGTCCGACTCATCTGACAGCGATGTAGAGGTTGTTCAGGGTACCATCAACGAGAAGAAATTGCTAAGAACACTGGATCTGAGGTTACTTCCCGCGGTTTCAGTGTTATATCTGTTGAGTTTTCTTGATCGCAGCAATGGTGCTACACGCCCTACCCACAACGAAAGCACCGTATACTGACCTATCTCTCCAGTCGCCAACGCCCGTATTGAAGGCCTCACGGACGACCTACATATGACTGGAAACCAATATCTCACTGGTCTTACACTGTATTTCATCGGTTACGTACTATTCGAGATTCCATGCAACATCATTCTCAAGCGAACTACGCCGAAATTTTGGCTACCGACACTCACGCTGGTCTGGGGGGTTGTCGCAACATTGATGGGTGTCACACAGAATCGAGAGGGCTTCTTTGCCGTGCGTTTCTTGTGAGTAGCTGTTGGGAAGTACTTGGCGTACAAGCAATGCACCAGAACAAATGGGCTGACTTGAGAACAGTTTGGGTGTCGCTGAGTCCGGACTCTTTCCAGGGGTTGTATACTACCTTTCAATGTGGTACAAAAGAAACGAACGCCAGTACCGTATCTCTTTGTTCTTCAGCTGCGCTTCACTTGCGGGAGCTTTTGGTGGAGTATGTTGTGCCCGCATCGCAAGTTTGATCGCTTGTACTGACCGCTTCAGATCCTAGCCTGGGGCATTGCGCATATGCGCAACGTTGGCGGATATGCTGGTTGGAGATGGATTTTCATTCTGGAAAGTATGCTTATCCGAAGGTCGTTCCTATACTAACAAAATATATAGGAGGGCCTTCTCACGATTTTGATCGCGATCGTCGCATATTGGTTCATTTCCAACTATCCCGGCACAGTCAGCTGGCTCAGTAAAGAAGAGCGAGCCTTTGTACAAGCGCGTCTTAAGGCTGATAGTGACGCGACAAACGACGAGAAGTTTTCGTGGGCCGAAGTGCGGGTTGCAGCCAAGGACATCAAGATCTGGTTGTATGCCTTAGCCTTTCATACTATGAGTCTACCTTTGTATACTCTATCACTTTTCTTGGTAAGCCAGCCGCTTTGCACTACTGAATGCGTCAAATATCCCTGTCTAACAGTTAGAAAGCCAACCATTATTCGGGATATGGGTTACTCGTCAGCCCAGTCTCAACTTCTTACCATCCCACCTTATGCGGTCGCGACAATCTTCACGATTTTCTGGGCGATACTTTCTGAGCGCTATGCACGTCGTGCACTCTTCATCCTCACGACTTCCACCGTTGCGATCATCGGATACATTATCCTGCTCGCGAACACCGATCCCAAGGCACGGCCAGGTGTTTCCTACGTTGGAACCTTCTTTGCCGCTATCGGAATATACCCGTCCGTCGCGTTGATTCTCTGCTGGCCTGCAATCAACGTAAGTGGACAGACAAAGAGAGCGACCGCGAATGCCATGCAGATCAGCATCGGCAACTTGGGAGCAGTGCTGGGTACGCAGCTGTACCGCGCAAATTCCGGGCCGCGATACGTTCTTGGGCATAGCTTTGCACTTGGGTATTCATGTCTGAATCTGGTCGTTGTCGGAGCATTATTGGTGGTTTTGAAGAAGGAGAACAAGGAGAAAGAGAGGATATTGTTGGAGAAACCAGATACTCGCGGTTTCCACGACACAGTGGAGGATCTGGCCCTGGGTGATCGCCATCCGAGATGGAAGTTTCAGGCTTGATGGAGTAAATAGGTGGCGGCGATGTTGAAGAGTGGGGGCGATAAACACTGATGGGAATTGTACGTTACGTTCTGTGCATATGACACCACAGTGGACACGACTCGGAGATGGCTACGGTGGAGCTATCCAGATGAGAATGATCTCTTTTTCACTTGTCACAGATGGTGTCAGTTGCGTTCCTCGAGAGCGCAACGATTGCGAAATTGTAGCAGTTTGTGATGCAATTACACTCCGAGCACACGATGACAGGGAAGTAGATACGAGTGTTTCGACGACCCGATGATAATACTGCAGTCCGTGAATGTACCTTCCTGATTGAGACTAGTATATACGTACTACTCCGAGGTCGGTTATCCCCGCGTAATGTCCATAACCAGCGCTCCGAGCTCCAAGCTTCCAAGCCTTCGACCTTCAATACTCATCACAATGGCGGTCAATAACAAGGAAAAGCAGACATCAGCTGCAACTCCTCCAAAGTCGTACAGACCATCGTACAATCGTCAATTCATCGGCAGCGCTGTCTTTTGCTTGGGAATTTTGGCTTTCCTACGTCATACAACCACCCCCATCTCGTCGTCATGGCACCTTCCTTCAGACTTAAGCAACGCCAAGTCTGGAGCGCAATGCCCACAAGTCGAACCCTTGTTCCCGACAAAGAGGACGAAAGAGTTGGATGAAATGGAGAGCTACCTGACATCGGACGCTTTTCGTGATGTTGCCATTGAGCGTCTATCGGGTGCTGTCAAGATCCCCACGCAAAGCTACGATGACATGGGCGAGATCGGATCTGATCCGCGATGGGATATCATGTACTCTTTCGCAGACTATCTTGGAAAAACTTTTCCGCTCACGCACGCGACATTGCAATTGGAGAAGGTCAATACGCATGGGCTGCTGTATACGTGGGCTGGCACGGATGCAAGCTTGAAGCCTAACTTGCTCATGGCGCATCAGGATGTTGTGCCGGTTCCGGATTCTACAGTCAAGCAGTGGACCTACCCGCCTTTCTCAGGTCACTATGACGGGAAGTTTGTTTGGGGTAGGGGTGCGAGCGATTGCAAGAATCAGTTGATGGCTATTTTGAATAGCGTAGAGGCGTTGATTTCTGCTGGCTTTACTCCTCAGAGAACATTAATATTGTCGTTTGGATTCGATGAAGAGATCTCTGGTCGGGAAGGTGCGCAACACCTTGCGGACTACCTGGTCAAGAAACTTGGACACAACTCCATCGCTGCCATCGTCGATGAAGGCGCAGTAAACGTTGAGAGCTGGGGAGCAAATTTCGCAATCCCTGGTGTCGCCGAGAAAGGCTACGTCGACGTTGACATTGTCGTGCGCATGCCTGGCGGCCACAGCAGCATCCCTCCACCGCACAACGGCATCGGCGTCGCCAGCGAGCTCATCACTTTGATAGAAGCCAACCCTTACGAGCCTCATCTTTTTGACGAAAACCCTTACTTAGGTCTCCTCCAATGCGGTGCCGAGCATGCCTCGGACTTTCCCCGCCATCTAGGGAAACTGCTCGACAAGCGCTCTAAACGAAGTGCAACATGTTCGAAGAAACCAACAAAAGACGCTCTTGCACTTGAAGCAGCAAAAGCGGGACCAGGCATAAAATATCTCTTCACGACCTCCGTGGCAGTCGACATAATCCACGGTGGCGTGAAAACAAACGCACTTCCTGAGCGCACGCAGATAACCGTAAATCACCGCATAAACGTTGGTTCGAGCTCCTCGGATGTTAAAGCACACATCTCGTCCCTTGCAGCTCAGGTAGCGCACAAGTACAACCTCACACTGCATGCATTCAACGGCACAGAAACCCCCTCTAGCATCACTCTCTCCCACGGACCCACAATGCTAGAACCAGCACCCGTTACACCCACTTCTCTCCACACCTCTGCCTCTAACAAGACCGTGACGCCCTACCAAATTCTCTCGGGAACCACCCGCGCCCTCTACGGTAGAGAACTCCTTGTGAGCCCTGGTATCATGACCGGTAACACGGATACGCGTTATTACTGGGACTTGAGCGAAAACATCTTCAGGTATGGGCCAGGTTGGGATAAGGAGCAAATTGGTCTAGGAAATATTCACACTGTCGACGAGAGAGTTGGAGTGCAAGCGCATTTGGATACCGTGAAGTGGATGTGGGGCTGGATTAGAAACATGGATGAGGCGGCTTTGTAGACATCGTCGATGAGGGTTACTTAGACGAGAATTCTGCATGTGAGGGAAGTGGGGCTGCGACAATTCGCAGTTAGTAATTACTGATAGAAGCCAAAAGGGATTGCTTACTCACTTAGGTAGCTAACGATAGGTGGTACCTAAGCTCGAGTGAACCCAGAAGCGGCAAGCTATTCTTTTCTGCTTGTTAGTAAAAGGAGATATCTTTTGTGATTGCTAAGTTACTGTTGTGGTCGAGTTGGAATTAGTTTTGCTTTCATTGAAGTTACTTCGGTACTGTGATGACTTGACCAATATCGGAGAGCCACTGATAGTTACAATCCCACAGTCGTTATTATCCTAAACAAAATTTACATATATCAATAACTATATTGGCGTCAGAGTTACTCAAATATTGTATGAATCACAAACACTATACGTAATACAGAGCAGAATGTACATATAACATATTTGCGATATTCCATGTGCACGAGTTGAAGCAACACATCATAATGTATACCATCGGATTGGATTTGCCATTCAAAAGACGAGTCTCTCCAAGGATGCTGCCTCTGCACGATTGAATATGTCGTATTCGAATGCGATAGCAACCCATCCCATTGTACCGGTCAGACTGTTCGTATCTGTACATCTTGTGACTCGATCTTCATCTTCATCTTCATTTATCACTTATATGCAATTGATACGTTGGCCGATGCTGGCGAGTGTGCGATAGCTCTGGGTTCTAAATCGACTGTATTACACTAAGTGCTCACGTCCGGAACGGTACGAGAAGAAAGAATGTCGAAGGACTTTGTGAGTGCACAATTGGTGAATCGCGGCATGGATACTGGATAAGGAAATTGTCAATCTGCATCGGTCGAAAGTTGGAGCGAGGGCCAAGTGACTGCGTTGACAAGCACCGCTTGGCTCCTCTTGCCTGACGCATCGATGAATCGCAGTATTGCCCCTTGCACGAAGCAACTCTAGGACCTTGCCCAACAGCGCGCAGGTACTGCAATGTGCAGTATTAGATCCTTTACTCAACTAGAAGAAGAGATGTAGGGAAAACATTATCGAAAAGTCGAGCTTGCGCACACATTTGCTTCTGGAGCGACTGCGCTGCTTTATCCAAACGCCCACGCACCAGCAACTCTCCGCTCCCCGCGGGCACCTAGCGCTTCCGCGGGGAGATCGCGTGCGTGCCAGATCGTGCATCGATCAAAGAGGCGTCAAATCACTTCTCGGTTTGGATACGAGGCTAGATTCCGATTTACCGATCTTGAGTCTAACATCAACATGACATCATCACTTCGCCCCGAACTCTCGACGCGTCGCAAACATGGAGGCCGCAATAAGCGTGCGCACGCAGCAAGGCGTAATTACCTGGCACGGTGACTATGTTATAGTCTTGTGCCCTTCGTCTGGAATCCCAGCAAAGTCAGTAAATTTCGCGGATAGTCCCTTGAGACCGTCGCAAACGGCCGCTTCTAGCCATCTTTGTTTATTGTCGATCATTGTATGGTGGATGTCCTCAGAATAGCCTCACGACGAATACTGCTATCAATTAGCTTCCCCTAAATTCGGAACCATTCGCGATGGCGTCTGGCAACGACACTACCGATAATTCTCTGGGATCCAACCAACAGCGCTCACATAACGATTTGGAACGGCAATCCAATCTCTATTCAAATGTGTCTGACGACAACGACAACGCAAACACGCACAACACTTTCATTTCCAATGCTTTACATACCAGCAGTCGGAGCTATTACGGTGCAGATGGCACGCAGTTGTCTACAGCTTCAACCAATTCCACAGTGGTAGCATCCCCAGAAGTGCGGTCAATCCAGGATGTCACAAATGAACAACAAGCCAAAGAAACCATGTCTGGAAACGCGGTTATCACACCATCTACCCCTGGCAATGACTACCTTCAAAAGACGACATCGGGAGACCCAGTTGAGGAACATGTAGTTCTTCAAGACGACTCATCCGATTCGGAACATGAAGCTGGCGAGCCATCCACCAAGCCTGCCGCTGTCGCGAAACGGCCTGGTCTGCAGTCAAAGAACTCCAGACCCATGACAGAAGACGATCTGTTCCGCGCCTTGTCCCGACGAATGACGAGTCAGAATAACGGCCTCAGCAAGTCTAACACTAATGCTTCGGGGCGAAGTCAGGAGGAAGAAGATGAGATCAACAAACTCATGTCGAAGATGTTCGGGCGTACTAGACAGGAGGCATCAGAAGAAGAGAAGACCCGGCATCAGGGTGTTATATTTAAACACTTGACAGTCAAGGGCATGGGCATTGGAGCAGCTTTGCAGCCAAGTGTTGGAGATATCTTCCTGAACCCAGTTCGGCTCATCAAGAACCTTATAACCAAGGGGCCGCGTCAGGCAGCCGGAAAGCCCCCCGTTCGTAAGTGATATCTTTGTACAAACTGTATGTGAGACAATTACTGACTTCTTACACCAATATCTAGGAACTCTTCTCGATGACTTCTCTGGATGCATAAGACCTGGTGAGATGGTTCTAGTCCTCGGAAGACCGGGAGCTGGTTGCTCCACATTTCTCAAGATGATCGGTAATCAACGGTACGGATTCGAAGAGATCACAGGCGATGTCTCGTACGGTGGCACAGATGCCGACGAGATGGGCAAGAAATATCGTTCAGAAGTGCTTTACAATCCCGAGGAAGACCTCCATTACGCGACACTAAAGGTCAAAGACACATTGCGATTTGCCCTGAAGACAAGAACACCCGGCAAAGAGTCACGAAAAGAAGGCGAGTCTCGCAAGGACTATGTAAACGAGTTTCTTCGTGTGGTTACCAAACTCTTCTGGATTGAACACACCCTGGGTACAAAGGTCGGTAACGAAATGATCCGTGGTGTGTCAGGTGGTGAGAAAAAGCGTGTTTCAATTGCAGAGGCCATGGTCACAAAGGCTTCAGTACAGTCTTGGGACAATTCGACGAAAGGCCTCGACGCGAGTACTGCTCTCGAATACGTCCAAAGTCTGCGTTCCCTTACGAACATGGCTCAAATCTCTACTGCCGTAGCGCTCTACCAAGCAGGCGAGTCTTTGTATGACCTTTTCGACAAAGTTCTTCTTATCCACGAGGGACGATGCTGCTACTTTGGACCTACCGAGAAGGCTGCAGACTACTTCAAGAACCTAGGCTTTGTTCAACCCGAGCGTTGGACTACCAGTGACTTCTTGACATCCGTCACAGATGACCACGAGCGACAAATCAAGGAAGGCTGGGAGGACCGCATTCCCCGCACTGGTGCGGCTTTTGGAGAAGCATTCCACAACAGCGAACAAGCCAATGATAACCTTGCCGAGATTGAAGAGTTTGAGAAGGAGACCAAGCGACAGGCCGAAGAACGTCACGAGGCCCGCACCAAGGCTACGAAGAAGAAGAACTTTACCATCTCGTTTCCAGCTCAAGTCGTTGCCTGCACCGATCGCCAATTCCGTGTAATGGTGGGAGATCCGCAATCTCTCATTGGAAAATGGGGAGGTATTTTTTTCCAGGCTCTCATCGTCGGATCGCTCTTTTACAATCTTCCAAACACCGCACAAGGCGTGTTTCCACGTGGTGGTGTCATCTTTTTCATGCAAGTCATATCCTGCTAAGCACTACATGAGACGAGTACTAACTTCACGACCAACCTTTAGGCTTCTTTTCAATGCCCTTCTCGCCCTCGCTGAACTTACGTCTGCTTTCGAGTCCCGGCCTATTCTATTGAAACACAAGACGTTCTCTTTCTATCGACCAGCAGCCTACGCGATTGCGCAAACCCTGATCGACATGCCCCTGGTGCTAGTTCAGGTTTTCATCTTCGATATCGTGGTATACTTCATGGCGAACCTGCAACGAACAGCATCTCAGTTCTTCATCAGCTTACTCTTCCTCTGGATCATCACAATGACCATGTATGCTTTCTTCCGAGCTATTGGTGCCTTGGTAGGATCCTTGGACGTTGCAACTCGAATTACCGGTGTTGCCATACAAGCGCTCGTCGTATATACTGGTTATCTGATTCCTCCGGCGAAGATGCATCCGTGGTTTTCATGGCTGAGATGGATTAACCCTATCCAATACGGCTTCGAAGGTCTCCTAGCAAACGAGTTTTACAACTTGGAGATTCAATGTGTGCCTCCATTCATCGCGCCGCAGATTCCAGGCGCGCAGGAGCAGTATCAGTCCTGCGCAATTCAAGGTAACACGCCTGGATCTCTTACGGTCTCTGGTCCAGACTACATCTCGGCAGCCTTTGGCTACAGTAGGTCGCACCTGTGGCGCAACTTTGGTTTCATCTGCGCCTTCTTCCTCTTCTTTGTCGCACTCACCGCGTTTGGTATGGAGATCCAGAAACCAAATAAAGGTGGAGGTGCTGTAACAATCTACAAGCGTGGCCAGGTGCCGAAGACTGTTGAGAAGGAGATGGAGACTAAGACTTTGCCCAAGGATGAAGAGGCTGGCAACAGTGAGCCTGTTAGCGAGAAATACTCCTCCAGCGACAACGACGACTCCGACAAGACAGCCGAAGGGGTAGCGAAGAACGAGACTATCTTTACATTCCAAGACATCACCTATACCATTCCATACGAGAAGGGCGAACGGACGTTGTTGAAGGGTGTACAAGGTTTTGTCAGGCCTGGCAAGCTTACTGCCTTGATGGGTGCTTCAGGTGCCGGCAAGACGACACTGTTGAACACCCTCGCTCAGCGCATCGACTTTGGCGTCGTTCGTGGAGACTTCTTGGTCGATGGGAAGCCATTGCCCCATAGTTTCCAACGCAGCACCGGTTTTGCAGAGCAAATGGATGTACACGAATCAACGGCGACAGTACGCGAAGCACTTCAATTCTCAGCACGGTTGAGACAACCCAAAGAGGTACCTATCCAGGAAAAGTACGATTACGTTGAGAAGATCATCGACTTGCTGGAGATGCGCGATATCGCTGGAGCAGCTATTGGTACCGCTGGAAATGGACTCAATCAAGAGCAGAGGAAGCGTCTGACCATCGGTGTGGAGCTTGCAAGCAAACCCGAACTGCTAATGTTCCTTGATGAGCCTACATCTGGCTTGGACTCTGGTGCTGCTTTTAACATTGTCCGATTCTTGCGCAAGGTAAGTTTAACAAATCTGTACCGTATATGGCCGCTAACTGACTTGGATTCAGCTTGCGGATGCTGGACAAGCGATTCTTTGCACGATTCATCAGCCCAGTGCTGTTCTATTTGAGCACTTTGACCAGCTTCTGCTTCTCAAATCTGGAGGTAGAACGGTTTATTTTGGTGATCTAGGCCACGACTCTCAGAACCTCATCGAGTATCTTCAGAACAATGGCGCCGAGAAGATTGGCTCCAAGACTAACCCTGCCGAATACATGCTGGAGGCTATAGGTGCTGGTAATCCCGACTATAAGGGCCAGGACTGGGGTGATGTCTGGGAGAAGAGCCCGGAAAACGAAAAGCTGGGCAAGGAGATACAGGAGATCATCGCCAGCAGACGTGACGCATCGAAGAATGATGAAGCTCGTGACGACCGAGAATATGCGATGCCATACATTCAACAATGGCTTACAGTTGTCAAGCGAAGTTTCGTGGCGATTTGGCGAGACCCTCCATACGTAAGTCATCTCCATGTACGAACTGCATATGAGACATTTACTGACTTCTTACACCTATGTTTAGGTATCAGGTATGGTCATGTTGCACATCATCACTGGACTGTTCAACGGCTTCACTTTCTGGAATCTCGGACAAAGTCAGATCGATATGCAATCACGACTCTTCTCCATCTTCATGACCCTCACTATTGCGCCTCCTCTGATTCAGCAACTACAACCCCGCTTCATCAGCGTGCGTGGCATCTATGAGTCCCGTGAAGGCAGCGCTAAGATCTACTCCTGGACGGCGATGGTCTGGGGTACCATACTTAGCGAGTTACCATACCGTATCGTCGCTGGAACCATTTACTGGTGCTGCTGGTACTTCCCACCTGGCTTTCCTCGCGATACATACACCGCGGCGAGTGTTTGGCTCTTCGTCATGCTCTTCGAGATCTTCTATCTAGGCTTTGGACAGGCCATCGCCTCTTTTGCTCCTAACGAGCTACTCGCGTCACTACTTGTGCCGCTGTTCTTTACTTTCATCGTCTCCTTCTGTGGTGTAGTTGTGCCATACAACGGACTACCCACATTCTGGTAAGAAATTCCATCCACGAACTGCTTATAACAGGTAGACTGACTGCAGACCTAGGCAATCCTGGATGTACCATTTGACGCCTTTCCGGTACCTACTGGAAGGGTTCCTCGCGCTACTTGTTCAAGGACAAGAAATCAGATGCGAGACTAACGAGTTGGCGATCTTTCCACCCCCACCTGGCCAAGACTGTCAGACGTATGCCGGTCAATTCGCGCAGCAAGCGGGGGGTTATGTCGAAGCCCAGCCAGACGGTACTTGTGGATTCTGTCAGTACGCAACGGGCGACGCCTTCGCAGCTTCGTTCAACGTCTTCCCAAAGTCCATCTGGCGCGATTTTGGCATTATGTGGGCCTACATCTTCTTCAATTTTGCAGTCGTCTTCTTCTGCACTTGGCTTTACTTGGGCGGCCTGCGCCAGATCAAGTCATTCTTCAGCCCAGCGGCGCGCAAACAAAAGAAGGAGACGGCGAAGAAGCAGAAGACACAGAGCGGCGACGCAGCTTGAGGCAGAAAAAAAAGAGAATTCGGCACAGTGTGCAGCGACATGGCTTGCTTGTCGCTGTGAAGATGCGGGTTCCGGAAAACTCCTAGCTTGCCCGCGGCCGGAACGCGCAAGGCTGGGTTAGCACGCAGCTTTGGAACGGCCCATCCCAGCGCAGGGTGGGGCTCATTTCCGCCTCGTGCATTCCCCGCGAAATGCCTCTTGGGGATCTAGAGCATGTGCTAGAGGTTTGGTGTACGTACAGGCTGGACTCTAGCGTTCACCATAGTGCCATTCGTATAGAGATTTTCAAGCGGTGTAGCAATTAATAGTAATTTTTGACAGCGCAGCTGTCATGTGTACAGACACGCAGTAGCTTCCACTGTACTTGGCTTCTGAGGACGCAATGAATGTGATGTTCTCTACCGTGGCTGTCGAAGGACATGCGGGATTAACCCACCGCGCATTCGAGATGCTCGGCACTTGACACATGCAAACTCAATCTCGCAAGAAGTCGGGTTAACAAGGCATCGTGAGATGCATCGAAATGCCTCAGCTTTTCCGATTATCAGTGCCATCCGTCCGAGGCGCTTGATTTGTGCATTGTGAAATCGAGAGCTAAGCCGAACAGCGTTCCATCATCGTGCAGGGGTTTGTGTGGATCGCAAACCACACACGAGCTGGAACCGGAACTGTGGTATCTTGCACCGCCTCGCTGTGGCCAGGCTACGCTATCTGCTATTGATTATCGTGATGCGCGCAGTACTGACGCAAAGTTGCTGTGTTGGAGGTATGCGGCATTTGCTGCAGGTACCTCGTACTTGTTCCAGTAGACCTCGGAAAAGCATCACACGGTCTACGATTCAATCGCATGCCGGCGAAAAATAGGCCAAGACGTGGCTATAGCCGAAATGTGGCCAATGAAACAATGACGAAAGGTCGTTGAGCCTTTACCGCATCCAGCGAGCGTGAATGTGGGGTAAGTGCGATCAGCCCCTCCAGCCAATGCCAGCCCGCGCATTGCAGTTCACGCAGTCGTTACAATCGTCACGAGGGCTCCGTTGCAGCGAAAATGTCATCGACCATGACACAACAGTGACCGCAAACCTCCCCTTAGTTTTAGTTTTAGTTTTGGAAAATAGGAGATCCATGCGCATCGGCTTAAGATTCATCGGCCATAAAGCTGGTGGTTGTGGTTACACTTGCCGGGCGCTCCTTCCGAAGTCACCCAGCTCTCGTGCCCAGCTCCGCGTTATTTTCGTCCCTCGTGAGCCGACCGGCACTCCCACTACCCAAACACGCACCATTACCCAATCAGCTCCAGTAGCGCTAGCTTGTCCCCGGCCCAGCATTGCCAGACTGAGCGCAGACGACGTCGTCAGAATGGCTTCGAATGGTATTAAAGCTACCGAGGACCCCGTCATTCGAACAGCAAGCCCAGCTCCTTTGGCCCAAGACTTTGCCCGTCAACAGGTGTCAAAACAACAGCGTTCCAATTTCCACTCGTCTTCCATCTCTCCACTCATATCCAACACCATGGTTTCTCAAAGCGTCAACAAGACCAACCTCCATCCTTCCGGCGTTGCGTGCGTGACCCTGCCTTTCCAAGGTCAATTGACCTGAAATAGGTGAACAAAGACTGACATGCTCCTCACAGGCCGAACAAGGAACACACGGAGATTGAAGAAGCTCTCCACGACAAGGCACACATCGACTATGACCGTGTAGCCATTGTAAGCTTGCCCCATGCATCAACCTCGATTCCAACACTAACAAGTCCACTAGATCGCCAACCCTTCAGTCGCTGCCCTCTACGAAGATGCGCTCGTATATGAGACTGGTTCAGCCATCACAGCTTCAGGTGCCCTCTCAGCATACTCAGGAGCGAAGACTGGCCGCTCACCCTCGGATAAGCGCATCGTCGAGGAAGACACGTCAAAAGACGATGTCTGGTGGGGCCCAGTCAACAAGCCGATGAAGACCGACGTAAGTGCTTCTCCGCATTCCCTAATCCCTTTAAACTTCTGCCTTACGTCAAACCGCGGTTTGGCTTGTGAAATTTTGGCGGCAGACGTCATGTACGCTAGCCACATACCCGATGTAGCTCGCATCCCTGCACTTGGCGGTTATGGGGCTCGGCTGCCCCGCATCTTTGCGCCTGCATGACGGATCAAGTTCCATCGATCCATGCGGAAGACCATCACGTGCGCATCTTGTTTCATTTGCTAACCTTGTCGTCTAGGTCTGGCGTATCAACCGTGAGCGTGCTATCGACTACCTCAACACCAGGAACCGCATCTACGTCGTCGATGGCTTTGCCGGCTGGGATGAGCGCTACAGGATACGCGTACGAGTCGTCTGCGCTCGTGCCTACCATGCTCTCTTCATGCGCAACATGTTGATCCGTCCTTCAAGAGAAGAACTGGAACACTTCGAGCCTGACTACACTATCTACAATGCTGGTGCTTTCCCTGCCAACAGGTACACGAGTGGTATGACCTCGTCAACGTCCGTTGCCCTTAACTTTGCCGACAAGGAGATGGTTATCCTCGGTACCGAATACGCTGGTGAGATGTAAGCAACGCCCCTACATGAGCTTTCTGAGGCATGCACTGACATTATATGCCATCATTTAGGAAGAAGGGCATTTTCACTGTGCTCTACTACGAGATGCCCGTCAAGCACAACGTCCTCACTCTGCATTCGTCAGCGAACGAGGGTATCGAGAACAAGGATGTTACTGTTTTCTTCGGTCTTTCCGGAACCGGCAAGACCACTTTGTCTGCCGACCCCAAGCGTGCCTTGATCGGTGACGACGAGCATTGCTGGAGTGACACTGGTGTCTTCAACATTGAGGGTGGCTGCTATGCCAAGTGCATTGGTCTCTCTGCTGAGAAGGAGCCAGACATTTACGGCGCCATCCGCTTCGGATCCATCCTCGAGAACGTCGTTTTTGACCCTACAACCCGTGTTGTTGATTACGACGATGACACCCTGACCGAGAACACTCGCTGCGCCTACCCCATCGAGTACATTGAGAACACCAAGATCCCCTGCATCTCAGACGGCCACCCCAAGAACATTGTCCTCCTTACCTGCGACGCTCGCGGTGTCCTTCCTCCTATCTCCAAGCTCAGCCCCGAGCAAACCATGTACCACTTTATCTCTGGTTACACCTCCAAGATGGCCGGTACCGAGCAGGGTATCACCGAGCCCCAAGCTACCTTCTCCTCTTGCTTCGCTCAACCCTTCCTCGCCCTGCACCCAATGCGCTACGCCAAGATGCTTGCGGAGAAGATTCAGCAACACGGCGCCAACGCCTGGCTCCTCAACACCGGCTGGGTCGGTGCCGGTGCCACCACAGGCGGCAAGGTAAGCCAAGACTCTCTAACGGATACATGCGAACACATGCTAATATTTCCCCTAGCGTTGCCCTCTCAAGTACACCCGTGCTATCCTCGACGCCATTCACTCCGGCGAGCTCGCCAACGTCGAATACGAAACCTACGAAACCTTCGGTCTCTCCGTCCCCAAGACCTGCCCCAACGTCCCTGACGAGCTGCTCAACCCCGCCAAGTCATGGAACGGTACCGCCGACTTCAAGGGCGAAGTCGAGAAGCTCGGCAAGCTCTTCATGGAGAACTTCAAGAAGTACGAAGACCAGGCCACCAAGGAGGTTATCGAGAGTGGTCCACACGTATGCTGCTGCCCCAAGCACTAGATGGTTGATTTCAGTTCCGACATATCTTTCTTACTTTTTTGACAGACTGACTAGCGGTTTTCCTTTACTATCTCGCGGTCGAGCGATCACTCCAATCGACGTCAGCGGCTATTCCTTTCACCACTTGGTTATGGGCAAAAAAGCCCATGGATGGATGCAGGATATGATATCACGGTTTCCCTATCTTAATTGTTTGCTTGATGGACGTTCTGTTATATGTATATACACTTTTGGCGTTATTGTCCCAATTGTGTAGCATTGCATGGCTGGTGACGAGAAGAGAAGATAGCGTATTGGCTTCTAGATGGAGCGAGCGTGAGAGAGATACAAAATTTCATAATGTTCATTTTGACTTGCGATGTTGCATAGTGAGCCACGATACCGACCATTATCAGTAGAAGGATGTTCATCGTCAACATACGTCATTGTGTCTCTTAAAAATATAGTCCATCTAAGATTTCCTTGTGCTATGAATATATGCATCCAAGAATACCTTTCAAGTAGATTTCGTCAAGGATAACTCAGGTGGAATGAGTTTCGCCAATAAGATTAGAGTCGGCTATCCTGAACGAAATCATGGGCCAGAAACTTGTCTCTCTTCACGTTCTGTGGCGAGCCGTCAGATCCGGGGTTTCGGTGCAGATGATTGCCCGTTCTGGAACCCTGCGGGAATGAAGTAACGAGGCTGCGCCCCGTCAGGCAACCAACACTATTGTCAGCCGACGGATAGTCATCGAAAGGAGCCCTGTAGTGGGCTGCAACATCATAAAAATCCTTTGCCTTGTCCTTTATGCACGTCGCATCAACGGTATAATATTCTCAAGTCGGATAGTTTACCCAGGCACGGCAAAGTAGCGCTCCCTAATCGACAATGTCGCAGCAGGGTGGCACCTATCGCGCCCCGGGGTCTCTGTTGTCATATCAGATTCGCCTAGGTAATAGGACATTGGGCTCAAAGCCCACGAGCAAAGAAGGTAACGCAGTTGTCCAGTCACGCATCAAATCGTCTTACTCGACTGACTTTTGGTGGAAGCACACGATACCAACGTTTCGGAACCCAAGACCGACGACCAACGTTTCGATAACGAAAAGGAACTCGGCGAAGAATGGGAGGTCGTTGAGTGGCCTGTTGTAGACGACAAGGAAGAGCATGGCCCTTGTGACGGCTGCAGGACATATAGGAGTCAGTTCAAGCTGGAATTGGGCACTGGTAGTTGGAAGACAACGGTTTGCGACTGGGAGGCGAATGTCAGGGTTGCCTCGTGAGTTCTGACTGCGTGCATTGTCTTGATGAGATGGATGGGTTGTAAATGAACCATGGTACACACAACCATGACCATACTCAACCAACAATTTCCTGAGATCTAGTGCACAATGTGATAAGCGATCATTTTTTCAACACCTACTAAATGCTCACAAGGGTTATTTCCATCCCAACCATTTCTTCATCCCATAAGAGTCTATCACGACGCTCTCAAGTGCAGCAACAACAATACCCTCCTCTCTACCATCCCAACTGCTACAAAAAAGATCGGTCAGTTCCGCGAAATCCCCTATACTAAAAGGCGATCATGTACATTCCGGCCCAACCCCACCAAGCAACCCAGTTCAACGTCTTCCTCCAAAACTTCTACTCGGACAAGACGATGAAAAGAGTATCTCGGCACAACTCCGCCTTGTCAATCTCGTTACCAACAGATCCAACGATCACCTCATCATCGTCAGCAACAAACCGATTCACATCAACTACACCCTCAACAGCGCTGGAGCTTTCTGACCAGGTCGCACACATTAAGAAGCTCGAGACCCTGACGAGGGAGCAGAATACCGAGCTTAAGCAGTATCGGAAACAACACAAGGCGATTGAGGTAGTCGAGGAGGAGAAGAGGTCGCTACAGGCGAAGCTGCGCAAGATGGATGACTTGGAACGTCGACTGGGTGAGGCTGAGTTGAGAATGCAGGTTCTAGAAGAAGAGCGCCATTCGTGGACGTCCATCGAGCCCACTGAATTCTTCTTCTTCCCCTTCTTCCCCTTCTTCCCCTTCTTCCTCTTCCTCCTCTTCCTCCTCTTCTTCACCACCAGCCCTGACTCTTGACTTGGAACCAATAGTACTATCCGAGAGATACGCACAGTCCCGAGCTTTCACAAGCTTGACTCCATCTACTTCGAATGCAAACAGATTAATGGCAAGCATGCTGCGAAGAGACAGTATAGAGCTTTCACTCATCCGGCTCAACAGGGCCAAGTCCTACTACTAGGCAAATCGGTCTTTCATACTGGGCCAGTGGGTTGTAGCGGTGGTTGAGAGTGCGGAAAACACGAGGGTCATGTGCCATGTAGGCATGAAAGATTTGACGAGAAAAGCGAAGAAGAACAGGAGCGAAAATGGAGCAAAGGTGCTCATACTTAGGTGGGATTTCAGAACAAAAGATAAGCAGAAGTTGGAACAGACCCGCAGCGTGTGACGTAAACCAGTGAACGAATGACTACACGGACGAAGCATTGGTCTTCTTTTTTAAAAACATATTCTGGTATTCAATCTAGAATAAAAACACCCCGCAAGAGCAAAAGCTAATCGTGCAAATGTGATATACGGTATATCTCCTCCATTTCCCATAGTAGTTTCGCAAAATGTGACAACCCCCCCAAACATTTCAGTACAAGATGGTACAAGGGCAGGTCATGATCTTGAGGTATTTTTGTTGTGTTAAACAGACCACGTAGCTCCTAGCTCGCGCTGGAACACCAAGAAACGCCAACATGATTAAGTGGGAATCGAAGGCATGGGGGAAATGCAAAGGTCTGGCCGTTGCCGTCAAGGCTTGGTGGTTTGACCAGGTGGTGGCTTGGGGACCATCTACCTCTTCCTAACGCAGAAGAAGAGACCAGTACGGCCAAGGAACCAAATACATCCGATGAAACGGACAATAGCAAGAGCAGCGGTAGCCCATAGAAGGGCCTGGAAGAAATGCGCGGTTCTGCCCGAGGCGCTAGACTGTTATTTTGTTAGTAATTATCATTCAGAGCGATCAGGGCAAAAACTTACAGAGAAACCAAAGCGGTCAAAGTTATCCTGGGTGATGACAACCGCAAGAGTGGCATTCGAACCGATCCAGGCCGTACACAAATGGGTACGGAAAGACTTGTAGGAATCCTCCAGCGTCTTCTCGTCACTCTCGACAGGCGGTACGTAAGGAGCAAGAGCGCGCTTGACGGTAGCTTCAAACTGGCTGTCGATGTCGGCTTGTGGTAGATCCGGTTCCTCAATGACGTTGGATTTACCGTCAGCACCCTTTTCTGTCTTGGCAGAAGGAAGCGCCTCTGCCTTGTCGGAACCCTTGGTACCCCAGGAAACGTCGTGCCAGTTGGAGAAGGCGTAGACGTTGAGAATGTTGACGTAGGACGACATGATGAGCAGGTATTGCGGGAACGAGGTGAACATGTGCCATGGATCCATGTACAGGAACGAGGCGACGTAGTAGAGACCAAAGGTAGCCGCAAGCGCGATGATGATAATACCGACTCCGCTGGACGAGAAGAAAGAATTGGCAAATGCTTCTGGTGACGAGGTATCGAGTTTCTGCGACGACGGGTTCGTGAATGCCTGGACAACGAGGTAGATGGACAGGATGACGATGTAGAACTGGATGAGAGCGAAGACGGAGAAAGAGACCAGGTAGGTCCACTTGGAACCCTTTGGACGGTTACCGAAGGCCAGAATAAATTGCAGGACCAGGAATGCCAGGTAGAGATAGGTGACGATGACGTTGAAGATGGGCGTGGCAGTGTTTCCGAATGGCCAGGCATCCCGATCATCGGTTTTGGTACCGACAAGTGACATGATGACGACAGTAGTGAGCCAGAAGGAAGCCAGGGAGAACCAAGCCATAATGGTTTGGAATATGTTGTAGAGCATTTGGATGTGCAGGAAGAACATGCGGACCAGGTTGTGGCCACTCTTGTACATGCGACCGAAATGCAGAAGAGAGTAGATACCGGCAGCGAAAGAACCGTTCAGCCAACGACGACGCTGACCGATGAATTCAGCAACACCTTCGGGAACATCGGTTTCACCCTTGGAGGCCTTGATGTAGGTAAGATGCCACTTGGAGCCAGCCTTGGCGACGAGTTCGAAACACAGAATACGATCCTCGGCCAAGAACATGTTCTTTTTGAAAATGTTCATGCCCTCGATACCCTTCTTTCCGAGAATCTTGGCGAGTGTGTGGTCACCGTGGAAGTACTGCTCGAGCGGCCTGCCCATGATGGCGCGGTATCGGTAGGCAGAGAAAGCACCAGGCAAGACAGACACGTATCCGAAGGAGGATTCTAGCGGCTTGTCGAGAATGTTACTGATCTTGTACTCGAAGTTCTGTGCGGCCACGAGCGGGTTGAGGAGGTTCTTCCAGCCCTTACCCAACATAGCGTGAATCTCACCACAAGCACCACCGAGATCCTTGTCGTTGTAGAAACCTTCCCAGAGGGCGAGAAGCGACTTGGGTCCAGGCTTTGTACCCGCGTCGAGCAGAATGCAGACTTCAGGGTTCAGGATACGACCAATGGCAGTGAAAAGCCATCTGTGCGAGTTGATCTTCTTGGTGTTCTTCTGCTTCAAGCAAAACATCATCTGGACAGGAGGAAGCGTGCTGGCGCTATCATCGTGCGGGCGAATGAGCTGCTGGTTGGGCGTGACGGACAATTGCGTGGTGTATTCAAACTTGGCTTGTTAGCTGGAAAGGATGAGATTGATGACGACGCAAACTTACAATGTGGGCAACAGTCTCGTTTCCGTCGATATCCTTCTTCATGACACCGTCCTGGTAAATACCGATGGTGGCGAGCAGGTCGAGAGTGCCCTTGTCGCAAGGGTCGATACCGTCGAAGACCAGGCACACAACAATCTTCTGCCAGGCTGGGCCACCCTTGTTCCAGAACTCGGATTTCTTCAGGTTGACAATGTCGCGGATGTTTTGCATGACACCGTGCAGAGTACGGGCGGTAAGAACCTTGTCTTCATTGTAGTAGGTGACGGCAATGAGCAGCTCTGTGTGACGGTTGTACATGGCAGGACGCAGATTGTAGCCATTCTTGAGGGTGAAGTCGTTGGGGTCGCATGTCGCGGCCGTGTCTGCAGCTGTTAGAGGCGAAGGGAAAAGTCGGGTAGAATGGAAGACTTACAGCGCATGTGTGTGAACTCCTCGCTGCCGCTCTCGAGGTCATTGCGGTACTTGGCCTGGATGGCGTTCTGGATGGCCGAAGGCACAGGGTAGTCGGCACTCAGGACGGAGCCCTGGACAAGCTTGACCTTACGTGTCATACCACGCTTGAGACCACCGGCGGCACCTCCGCCGGGCTGCTGTCGCTGCCTCCATGCCTCGGTTGAGCTGGTCTCGCTCCTCTGGTATGGTGATGGAGCTCGCTGAGGAGCGCCGAAGTCGCCCGGGGCGTCGTAACCGCCCGTCGCCGAGTAGGCAGAGCCATCGTGAGCTTGGCCGGGGTATTGTGTTGGCCTGTCGGTGGCATACGACTCGGTCAAGCTGTAGGTCGAGTGTGGGCGGACCTCAGGGTTGCCGTAGAAAGGGTCTGAGTGGGCGCCGGTAGGGTTCTCGTGCAGGAGCGAGCGACCAACTTCGTCGTCATGCTCCTGGCGGTCGTACTGGGTAGCTGTCAGTATGTGGTGCCTTTGCTGCCCGCGGGTTCAGGGGCGCCTACGCCAGTGTTGGGGTCTCCAAGGTTATAACCTTGGTTATTGTTGTACGCCATGACGTGCTGCAGTCCACGGGCCGGCGCTGCAGATGGCGATGTTTTCGAGAAAAAGGAATAGGCGGTGGAGAAGGATAGTGTTGAGATAGAGAAAAGTAGTCAGCGCACAACTCGGGGTGTCGCTTGATAAAGGTGGATGGAATGTCTGGGGCGCTTCAGGGCTGAGAAAGCTGAAGGGACGCGCGCTATACCCCTTGGAGCGGGATGGGGAGGGTTGCGCTAGGAAAACGGCCGCGCTGAAACACGACTTATTGGTCGACTCCAAGTGCTGCCAGGTTTCAGCTTGTAGGCGGGCGCTCCTTTAACGAAAGTACTTTCGTGGGACTGTCTCGACAAGAACGGGCAATCGCCTCTACTTGAATTCACTGACGACAGAAAACCTGCTGGCGGTGAAGCACACGAGTAGAGCACATGGCAGTCGCCGTCGTCTGTCAGTGTGGCGCTAGACCGGCCACGACGGCTAAAATTAGAGACAGGCCTTAATCAGCTCCACGCTTATACCTGCTCAGCCTCACCCAGAATCTACCTTTTTCGCTGTTGCCGGGCGTATACTGCGCAGCGACTATGCCCACATCTGCTTTGGTTTCACTCTGCAGACTGCCGTATGCACAACAACGTTCGCCGCTGCAAAGTGGCTTGACATGGACAAGATGGCTCCCGTCTCTGGCTGCGCGTCGAATGTCTCAAGCTAGGGGTAGTAGCACGGTCGACGTCAGCATCCTTCCAAGGTTGCTCCGCAGGCGGATCCACTCCCACAGATCTTCACGTTCTCTACAAAGGGTTACATGCATTGGCACTGTAACCCATGCTACCCAAGTATACGAGTGAATAGTCGGAGCGATTGATACTTTGAATAGGCCCGGTACATTTTCGGTTCGTCACTACACGTCGCCACATCAGTTTCTGCGCGCATAGCTGCATCGCTCCCACGGCGACTTTGTTTGGCTGCTGCTAAGGTCGCTCCATGGCAGTGCGTTGACAGGGTCCAGGCCGTTGGTGAGGTCTCCTATCCGCTGCAGTGGGTCGCCGTTGTAGGCTTGTTCCTGGACCCTTCATCTCTCCGCTGGCTCACATCTCTACCGCCATGCACTCGACACATTGGCAGCTCGATGCAGGCGCATGCTCTACATGGGTCTGTTACGCGCCGTCGGGCATTTAAGCTAGCTTCCAACAGCGATGCAGAGTCACTGCCATCAATTCTTCTCGACGTCGCATTTGTCCAAATGAACACCATAGGACGCCCATGGGCAAGAGCCTGTGCGCTTCACCCAAGACATCACGTGCCACCTTATCCATTAGTTCCTAGCTGTTCATAAGAAGACACTCTCAAGTACCCCCTCTCGGTAGCGACGGGAAAGCAATGCGATGCGTTCCTTCCTGCCTTCCTTTTTGCTTGAACATGACAGCGCGGGGAAGGGCAGCTCGCACCTTCCGTCATCCGCGTCTCAACAAAACACAAACTTGTATACTTCTTATGGATGTCAGCCACACCACCAAAATAGTTCGTTTTCCTTTCCGGAAAGCAGCACGTTGATATTTCCCACTCTTGGCCCGCGTCATATCCGGTACGACTGCCCCGCATCGTGGTACTGTCCATTATAGTTGAGACTGCAGTGACTGAACCTCCTGTTCGCTCTCTACCAAGCTTCCAACCCAGTCCTCGTAGACCCGCCATATCCACTAAGCGGTACGAGCCGCCATGGCCTCAGCCGCACCACTAGTGGGCCTACCGAGATCCAAGTCCAAGGCTTCATCAGCATCCGCCACGGCCACCGCCGTGTCAGCAGCTGGGGCTCACGTCAGTGCTTCTCAATGGAGAGCGCCCGATAACCCCGACTTTGTTCATCCGGATCATGTAATTCCACTACCGAGCTATCCAAGTGCGGACAATCTCATCATTGTTTGCTGCCATGCCATCTTCCTTCCGAATGCAGATGACGCCAGCTTCCCACTGCGCAGTCCTCACTACGAGCCTAATTGGCTGCTAGCGCCCTTCCAAAAGTCAGACGAGGCAACAGGCAAGATAGGCGAGCACGAGACGTTCCTGGCTCATGTTAAAGCTGGTATCGATGCTTTGACTGTTGGAACGGACGCAGAGCACCCTCCTAAGAGCATCCTCGTCCTCAGTGGTGGAGCCACTAAACGCTCTGAATCTCTGAAGACGGAGGCACGCTCATACTATCATGCAGCCCTAGCAGAAGAGTTGGCAGAAGGCCATATGGGTGGTGGACGAACCCATCGATTACACAATAGAGGCTATATCTTACTGGAAGAACAAGCGACCGATTCATTCCAAAACCTATTATTCAGCATCCTTTTGTTCAGAAAAGCTACAGGCAACTACCCAAAACGAATCCGCGTCATTACACATGCTTTCAAGGCGAGACGCTTCCTAGATCTACATGCCCCAGCGATACGATGGCCAAAAGAGCGTATCCAGGTTCAGGGCATCGACCCGGTTATGTCGAGCAGCGAGTTAAGAAGCACACTTCGTGGGGAGGAAGAGAATGGATATACGGCATGGGAAAGTGATCCTTTAGGTACCGGAGATCTTCTAGGCGGAAAGAGACAGCTTCGTGGATGGGATGCTAGCAAAGGGGCCAAGCACTTTCAAGGTCTCGAAGATAGTGTCAAAGAGTTATTTCAGGGCACGGTATCTGACGAACTGCCGTGGATAAGCTAGCCTAAACGATGCTCAAGTCTTACATACACCCTACCTATAGTACTTCTCATTGTCGAAGTTCCTTGTTTGGTCGCCCGCAAAGTACTACATCTTCTCCTAGTGGTATCCATTTCGTGTCTTTCAATCTCGTCACAGGCAACCGCTTCGATCCGCCGTCTGGACATACTTGGACACCACCTTTCCCGAGCCATGTCGGGGCAATCGTAACAATGACAGAGTCTACTAGAGCATAGGCAGGGCCTTGTCCTAGTATATCGTTGATGACGAAGCCACCGCCTTCGATCATTACACTTCCGATACCCCGACACGACAAAGCGTCAAGAATGAGGTGCCACGATGAACCCGCCGTAGCGACACACTTGGCTGAGAGGTCCAGAACTATCACTTCGCCACCTACACTTTCGAGAACGGCTCGTTGAGAGTCAGATGGCTCCATGCACGTCACAATGTAAGGTGCCTTTCCCTTTCCTTCTTTAGCTAGTCTCATCACTTTATTTTCTTCGCTGAATTCCCATCGCCCATGTGGATCAACGACAATCGGCCTTGGCTGCCCTTCAAGTCCTTCACCACCATAGCCACCCACACCTTCGATCCGGCAATTCAACGATGGGTTGTCGGCAATAGCTGTCCCAGCTCCGACCAGAATGGCATCATGTCTTGATCTCAGAAAATGCGTCATGGCTTTCGATTGCGGACCGGATAGCGCTGTCTGTACTCCTGGTGCAATTGCTAGTTGGCTATCTAGGGAAGTGGCGAATGTTAAGGTGACGAAGGGCTTGGGGGATGTGAGCCGTGGGAGTCGGGATGATGGCAGAGGAGGTAGATAGTCCACGATTTGTTCGCTCTCTGGACCTGAGAATTGTAACGCATCTCTTGCCGGGGCTTCCATCATTCTTGTCGTGACTGTTTTTCTTTTTTCCTGCGGAAGTTTGGCTGGTGTTCTTACAGACATCGGAGGACCTTACGTGATGACTAAGTCGTGGAGTGGGCGTCGCCGCCGCCCCACGTCGAATGCACGGACGGAGGCCCGACGATCGTGGCAGCCTACCCAACTTATCCTCACTCTCACGTACAATTTCCCTAGGCCCTTCTTCTTGTTTGGCGTTTGTGGTTTCGCAGGTATCTGTACTTGCGCCTCCTCTACTTACCCTCACCTGTCTCGCGACCGTCCGCTGGTCCCCTACCTCTCGCTGGCCAATTGCCCCGCGATCCTCTCCGGCGCGCCCATCATAAAGCACACCCACGCGATTATATCAATACAGGCAGTAGCCCAGACGCCACCAAAAATACCGCCAAGATGATGAAAATATGGTCTATGGTAGGTCTCTACCCTTCTGGGACCGCAAGTGCCGGGTCGTACGACAGCAAAGGCTAACACCCCTTGCAGAAGAAGCAGCAGCAGCAGGACGAGGCTGCAGCAGCTGCCTCGAGCAAGAAGAAGAAGGTCACCCCAGCCCAGTTACGCACACAGAAAGGTACCGCCATCCCTACTTCACCCACATCTTCACGCGCAAAAGCTAACGCGATAGCAGATCTCGAAGAGTTATCCCTTGGTACAACAATGAAGACGCACTTCCCTAACCCCGACGATATCCTTAACTTCGAGCTCACAATCGACCCCGACGAGGGCATGTACAAGGGCGGACGCTTCAGGTTCGACTTCAAGATCAACCAGAACTTCCCTCACGACCCGCCAAAAGTCAAGTGCACACAGAAGATTTACCACCCGAACATCGACCTTGAGGGAAACGTCTGCTTGAACATTCTGCGAGAAGACTGGAAGCCGGTGTTGAACTTGAATGCGGTTGTTGTTGGGTTACAATTCCTGTTCCTTGAGCCAAACGCGTCGGACCCGCTGAACAAGGAGGCTGCGGAGGATCTCAAGCAGAACCGAGAGGGCTTCAAGCGCAATGTGCGCGCATCGCTCGGCGGTGGAACTGTCAAGGGACAGAGCTTTGATCGCGTGCTCAAATGAGCAGCATCGTATATGGCTAGAGCAACACGAAGCTCTTCCGCAGCAATACCCCAAAGCGTCAGTTGGAGGATGGATACATCACGACGGAGCGATACCGAGCCAAGGGTTCGATGCAGGATGTGGACTGACGCTTGGGGGAGGATCGGGGGTGGGCATGTCTACACCTTAGCGACTGCATGCAGGGTCTGGCGCATCATGTAGAAGGTGCATGGCGTATCACACGGGGTGCAATATAGTCTTCCAAGATCTCTCACAATATAGATGCATATTTGCATACAAAAAATGACTCAATGTGCGTGTGGTACTTGATGTGACTGTGGTATCTGCCCAAACTATGGCGTCACCGACAGACCTAGTCCGCATCCGTCTTTTAACACGGGATCGAGGCAACGGCCACACGCAAACCGTACTGCGAAACGCTGCACCCACTGCTCGCTGTATACATGTCAAAGGCACCAAGCCCGCCGCTAGGACTGCGGTGAGCACCACTAGGTTATCGGCCGCCACGCATCACCAGTATGACTGGATCCAGCGCTGCGTCCAACCATCAGAACCGCACTCGGAGAGACGCATTCCTCCCCGAAGACCCTTCAGCCCCCCTGCTAGCGCTCAATCACCATGCTGTGATTGGTCAGTCACGCGAACGGCCTGGTCTGGGGCAGCGATAATCGGCATGGTCCAAGCTCCCGTGCTCGAAATTCTGGGTGTGGTCAAGATCTCATCAGCGAGTTTAAAAGCTGTCATCCCCGCTTGACAATTCCAATTCCTCAAGATACCCCCTTTCACACACACATTCACAATGGCTTCAAGACCCGTTTCCCGCGCTCTGCGCCAAACCGCCCGCCAATTGGCTGCTACTCCCGCTCAGAAGCGCACTTTCGTGTCTGCTCTGAATGCTGGTGCCAAGAAGGCTGCTCCCCGCGCGGCTGTTACAAGCCAGTTCCAGCAGACTCGTGGTATCAAGACCATTGACTTCGCTGGTACCAAGGAGACTGTCTACGGTAAGTTTTGAGCTCCGTTGGATGTCAATTGAGGACATATTGTTGCATTGGACTGAGAGCTGACGTATGCCGAACAGAGCGTGATGACTGGCCAAAGGAGAAGCTCCTTGAGTACTTCAAGAACGACACCATGGCCATGATTGGCTACGGCTCCCAAGGTCACGGCCAGGGTCTCAACATGCGCGACAATGGCCTCAACGTCATCGTCGGTGTACGGAAGAACGGTGCTTCATGGAAGGAGGCTGAGGCGGATGGCTGGGTTCCCGGCAAGAACCTGTTCGACATCGACGAGGCCATTGCCAAGTCGACCATTGTCATGAACCTTCTCTCCGACGCCGCTCAGTCCGAGACCTGGCCCGCCATCAAGCCCCAGCTCAAGGGCAAGGTAAGCGGGAATCATCGGACCTGACAAGTATGCACACTAACGACAACAGACTCTCTACTTCTCCCACGGCTTCTCCCCCGTCTTCAAGGACCTCACCAAGGTCGAAGTCCCCACCGACATTGACGTCATCCTCGTCGCTCCCAAGGGTTCCGGCCGTACTGTCCGCACCCTCTTCCGTGAGGGCCGTGGTATCAACTCATCCATCGCCGTCTTCCAAGATGTCACCGGCAAGGCCAAGGAGAAGGCTGTCGCCCTCGGTGTTGCCGTCGGTTCCGGATACATGTACGAGACCACCTTCGAGAAGGAGGTCTACTCCGACCTGTACGGTGAGCGTGGCTGCCTGATGGGCGGTATCCACGGCATGTTCCTCGCCCAATACGAAGTCCTCCGTGAGCGCGGCCACAGCCCCTCTGAGGCTTTCAACGAGACTGTCGAGGAGGCTACACAGTCTTTGTACCCCTTGATCGGCGCCAACGGCATGGACTACATGTACGCCGCCTGCTCCACCACCGCCCGCCGTGGTGCCCTCGACTGGAGCCCACGCTTCAAGGCCGCCCTTAAGCCCGTCTTCAACGACCTCTACACTGCTGTTGCCGACGGTAGCGAGACCAAGCGTAGCTTGGAGTACAACTCGCAGCCCGACTACCGTCAGAAGTACGACGCGGAGCTTAAGGAGATTGACGAGTTGGAGATCTGGAGGGCCGGAAAGGCTGTTCGCTCCCTCAGGCCCGAGAACGCCAAGTAGATGCGTCTCGGCATGCGAGGTTGAGCTTGGATAGTCAAGACAAAAAGATGTGTAGATAGTGTCATGTTTACGATTACGGATGTACTCTGGCGTTTGATATGGGCGCTGATATTCCATGCTTGCTGCATTGACAGCGACGGTAAATCAAAAAGAACGAGAGAACTAAAAGGGAATGGCTTGGTAAAAGCGAAATGAATACCTTTTAAGACAGTTGTTGTTCTGGTTCGCTTATGATGTCCAATGTGACTTGTGATTCCTTTACCTTGAACTCAGTGAATAGCTTTGCTAGAGCTAGGGGCTTGGTTTGGTATATCTGACCATCACTAACACGTTGTCGATGCTTCTTCATGTTGCATTGTATCTTTCCATCCAGCTAGGCGCGAATAGTAAAACGGTTGTGGGCGGTGTAGGCGTAAGAAAGCCGGTTATGGTGTATACATTCGTCTCTACATTATACATTTACATGAATCGAAGATACCATTCTTTGTCTTTGTAGCCATCCTTCTCCGTTCCAATATTCAGATTTGGTGCTTCTGTCCACAGCTTACTGATATTCAATCTCGCGTACCGCTCCTCTCTATCCGCCGTTCTAGCTAGCGCGAAAACCGCACTGCCGAACTCATAGCATGGTTTCCCTGCGGTACTTGGAGGGACAATCAGTTCGCTCTTAATGACGGGTATGAGAGTACGCTGCCACACTAGATTCGTATTCGCATCTGGTTTCAGTATTTCGGCTTGTGAGCTCGCAAGCAGGCGTTCGTCGTGGGTGCGAGAACCAAGTATAGCAATACCGCTAGCGCCGGCATTGGAACAGATGAGTGCAGAGTCCTGAGTCGTTACCACGCCTTCAGGAAAAGGCTGGCCGCTGTGAGTGGATGAGGAAGAAGAGAGGTCAGAGACGTGCGCGTGGGTGGGCAAAACTTCACCGTGCTGGTGGCCGCGGCCTTGGATTGCAAAGCCGCCTTGCACGGCGTGGATCTTTACCGCAGTAGATCCGTTGTTGGTGATGCGGTGCCAGCGGAAGTACCAGTCTGGCCATTGTTCACAAGGTGGAATGATGTGAGTTGATACAGAAATGTCCGCGTCGGCCCAAGGCTTCCATGTACTCGTAAGGCAGGTTCTCCTCGACCAGGACGTGAGCTTGCGTTCTATAGACACATCAACGAAGCCATGATTTGTGACTTTCCACGGTACTCGCCAGGTCTCGCCATCGTCTTTACTCAGTGCGAGGGTGCTGTCTGGCGCGATTTGTTGTATCAATGAACCAGTAGGCACGCTGAAGCCAAAGTGCGAAGAGTATGCATATTTTCCATATTTGGCCTCCGTCGCTTTGAGGGGCCAGGGACAAAACTGTCCCGCCGAGAGGAGGAAGTGGTGGTTTGCTTGACTGCAGAGGATATGCATTGGCGGTTTGATCGGCATGATATTCCACGGACCACCATAGGGCAAGCGTCTCTCCTTCGAAGTCCAGAACGGATGGTCTTCTGGCAATCCCAGTGCCAGGAATGACTTCAGAGCCCAATATGGAGACTGTGGACTGTTGTAATTTTCGCTCATGTACATGTTTGGGTAGGTGAAGCCGATTGTCAAGGTACCGTCCATGTTGAACATGTCATCTTTAGTGCTCCACCATCGAAAGTGCCGAAGGAGAAGACCTTTGACGTCACACCATTCTCTTATTGGCACTACTGGTAGTTCCAACTCTGCGAAAGCCGCGGCTGACCAGAACCCAGCGAATGCGAATCGATATGTCAGACTTCGGCCAAAAGGTATTGCAGCACCTAGTTTGTGTCAGGTAGCGTCAGAGCTTTGATAACGATAATGGGCTTACCATTAGTATCAAAATATCGCCAAAACGACTTGGCAAACTCCTGTGCTCGGCCCCGGAACCTTGCACATCGCTCTGGATCCAAGTCACTTGCCATCTTCACATATATGAGCTGAGAAAACTGTATAGCAAAGCTTCCAGAATAGTAGTCTGCCTGCCTTCCCTCATCACTCCATATTCCATCGGCTGACCAACCCTCACCTAGGTAGAATTGCTCCATGAGATCTAGATCCGCTTTCATGGCATCGAGTGCGTTGTCTTTGGGTGCGCCACATACTTTGATCAGCGCTAGGTTAGTCATGACGCGGAACCAGAGCCAATTTGTGGTGGGAAAGTCCTTTCCATTGATGGTCCCCAGCCACGCCGTAATGTTTCTCTTCGCGTCTTCGGTCTGCGAATGGAACATGGTGTCTGGTGCTGCTAGTAGTGCGAACGAAATGATTTCCATCTCGACCATCCGTTGGTCTCGCAGTACGACTGGGCCCCAGTATTCGGCATGGTTTGGATCGGTTCCGTTGGCTAGACCTGTGGCGTAGGGTTTGATGAGCTCGTTGTACTCGTCTGCGGAGACGATGTTTGAGTGCATGAGCGTGCCGACTGCCCATAGTGGCCGGGCATAGCCTTCGAGCTGGGCTGCGACATCGTCGAAATGAGTACCAGTCACCAACGGGAGTTTGATTCGGGCACCGTGGGGTGATTGATACGGCTTCAATGCGCGGAGGAGAGCTATCGCTGCCTTCTTAAAGTCGGCGTGTGTCTTGAAAGAGTTGTTCGAAAACCCGTCCAACGAAGGCATTGTGTCTAGCACGCTTTCAAGGGCTTTCAGCGCGTAATGACGCGAGATTTTGCTGTGTGCTTGCTGTTTTACACGTTCTGTAGTCTCTCAAGTCCAGTGGGTCCATGTTCGTGTCCCGCTCTGAGCGGCTCGACTGGCAAAGTCATCTTCGTGCCATTTTCGCTTCGCACCTGAATTGGCAGCGCATCCGATATACACCTGGACGTCGTGCATCGTCATCCCTTGCCTGTCACGGGTTGATGGAATTGGGTGGCTCACGCCGTGGAGTGATCAGCCGAAAGAAGGGTTAGCCTCGCGGGGTCCGAGTGTGGAGAAACCTTGATTTATCCCGATGCCCGCCGCTCCTGCATCATCCACATTTGCTTCTTCCTGACCAGCGCTTTTGCGATGTCGTGCTGATGTCGGCTGGGTGGACTAATTACTCGGTTGGCAATGGCAGCCAAGCAGGCGAGGATGATGGCCCCGTCTCGGTAGGTGGTGACACTCCTGCGTGTGTTAGCTGCAAGCAACGCAAGCTGCGATGCTCGCGCGAGACACCCTCGTGCTCGCATTGCCTGAGGCTGTGTAAGTAAACTTGTTGAATGGCGCTATCTTGCGTCGCTGACATGCGCCATAGCTTCCGAGTGTGTCTATCAGCCAAAGAACAAGCCTGGCCTTAAACCCGGAGCAGTTGAGGCGTTGACCCGCCGCGTTGGTATGGTAGTACTCCTTCTACGATGAACTCAATCTCACGCAGGTTAGCTTTTCTGGAGAGAATACTTTTGGATGACGCTGGAAATATCCGACCCCGGTATAGAGATGATGACGCTGCGACCAATGGGCATACAGTCGCCCATGCAGGACCTGATACCGTAAAAGAGAGCCCTGCGCCTCGTGTTGAAGAGCCACCACAATGTGTTGCGCCTACTCCCAAGTTCAACCACATTCAACAATCCACCGAGGATCGATCAACAGGCCTTGAAGAAGAGAGCGGTGCGATCAACCCGTTGAAACGAAGACATGAGATGCCAATTGCTGAGAGCTGGCTTCTGCCCTTTGAAGACGTTGATATTGCACAATACCTGCCATCTCAACCACTTCTCGAAAAGATTGCAGACTTCTTCTGTATCTCATTTCATCATTGGATCCCGTACATTCATAAGGCGAGACTCCAAACACGAGTGCGTCAAGGTTGTCAGGATCCAGGCCATGTGCTAGTCCTGCATGCTTTGGTTGCAGTCGCTTTACGGCACATGGATCCCAACGTAATATATCTGGACAATGACCAGATAGTTCAACAAACCAGGGTGTCACGTATGATTGTAGAAACTCATGCAATGCGCAATGTCACCATCGAAAGTCTACAGGCCCTGATCTTCCTAGTCTTTGATCTTCTCAACGACGGACAAACGCAAAGGGCATGGCCCTTGATTGGATCCCTTACGAGGACTATCGACTACCTTCAACTTACTACCGAGCTATCGACATCGCAGTCAGGGTCGCTAATGACGCCGGTGCGACTGGTAAAACCCTCCAATGATTGGACGGAATTGGAGGAAAGGCGAAGACTGTTTTGGATTATCTTCCTATTGGATAGATTCTGCTCGGTATCTACTGGATGGAATACGAGCCTCACTGCGGACGACGTGCACCGTCGCTTGCCAGCCGATGGCGGATTCTTTACGAGAGAGGAACCAGTGACCACACCATACTTCGGTATCTGGAACAAGGCGGCTGCTCGTATCGGGCGCTCATTGGCAAATGTACCTGCGCAATACAACGACGAGGACTCAGCAATCGATCACTTGCCTCAAGGGGCTAGTCCTAACTCTGCTAACGGTTACATCGACGCTTCCAAGCTCGGCGCATTCGCATATTGCGTCGAAGCAACCGAAAGTCTAAGTCAGGTAACGACGTTCTTCCTTCAACAACGGATCAACTGGCAAGACAAGGAGCATGCGGTCAGTTGGTTGACGCGCTTCAAAGAGCTAGATCTTAGGCTTGTACAATGGAAAATCTTCTTACCACCTAGATGGAAGGACTCGAACATCTCGTCAGATAGGACTGTGGTCGACATGGATCCAAACCTTACACTAGCACATATCACACATAACACGTCAATGATTCTGCTGCATCACCCAATTGGATATCCACCCCGTGGATGGAACGACTTCGTCGCATTGCCGAAAGAATGTAGCGTTCAGACTTGCGAGCTTGCCGCTGTGGAGTCTTCAAACATCGTCGACAAATTCCTTACCCATACACCTATACCATTTGTTAACGTACAGTTCTCGTTCTGTGCATTCATTGCCGCCAAGGCGTTACTCTTCGAACACCAGGCCGCTCGTAAACCTTTACGTTCCGAATTCCACCGCCTGATCCGCAATCTCGAGGAGATGTCGGCAAGATGGAGGGGGCGGGACACAGATGATGCAAAACCGGAAAACCAAGCTGGAACATACGCAAAGCACCTTAAGCGCCTACTTGAAGCCTGCCAAAACGACGCCAATTTCCGATTCGACTTTTACGACCACAACGGACTCACTCTCGACCCACAAAACCATGCTAGTCCGACATATGCCGCTACCCCAAAAGCCCGCTCCAGAAGTCTTGCACACGAACGTTCGCTGCTCAGGAACCATGGTCGCAACAATAGCTTTAACAGTTCCCAGTCGACTCTTAGTCCCAGACGCATACCACCAGACATGAACAGAAACACAGCCATGCCATCTCCAAGTACGTACGAGCAGCACCACCCACGTCTACCAACAGCCCATGCGATATCACCCACCGCACCACCTCCAATATATCAATCACCGCAAGTGCAGGCTAGTTACCCTGGTCATACTCCATCACATTATGCACCAGGCGGCACGCCCGTGCCAGGATCTGGTCCGTCTCTTGCTCCATATGGCGCGGCTGGTACGACGGCGAATCACCAGAGCGTGCAAGATCAATCTCTGCTTAATCTGTCTGACGCGTTCATGGACTCTGGTTTCTTGGATATGGACCGCGTTATTACATTTGAAGATGCGAACTTTTTCTTACCAGGCGATGCATTTCGCTGGAGTTAATTTGTTCGGGCAGTTGAGAAACACTTTGACAGCAAGGCTGGAATTAATGCGCAAGGTCAACACCGGTCAGCGCACGTGATTGTTTACCGCAACATGTGCGACACACAGCCTTTACTAGTGCATTTTGGCGCAGCTGCGAGATTGGAGATGTGCCTTCGGATCTGCTGGAGGCCTGAAGTTCGTTGGGTAACGGTCATTGGTTGGTGGAACGGCTGCGCCTCAACTTTGAACATCTAAGTAAGAACAGAAGTCTGTCTCCACTGCACTCTGATAGTCCTATGTTCTCTCTCGCAGCATGGACAATGATTCCGGCGCAGAAGCTGTTAAAAGTTGGCGGTCGATTCTTACGATTATCGTCTTTGTTTTGATTAGTGAGTGATGGATAGCTGCCTGATGTTGTTGAAGACGACCGGTCTGACCGTCATAGATCTGCCGATACTACACCCATTTAGCCTGCCAGTCTATATCCCACATTTGGTTGCGGAATCTTTATTCTACATCCTCAGCGTCTTGCGCATAGTGTCATGGCAAAGAGAAGGTGGTGCAGCTAAACGGTCGAGGTTCACCAGATACACGGTACCGGTCAACTATGTTACAGCGCCTCTCGCCGCAGTATCATTTCTACTAGCTGCTACAGTCATTGGCAAACACGAGCTCATGTTGGGTATTATAGGCGATGATGATACCGGTATCTGCCCGTACGACCTAGTCATTGTCTTCCTCAGTCTAGGCTATATTGCCAATTCACTTGGAGCAGCTGGCTTAGTCCGGTGGGTGGTATTCAAAGCCGTGAGACTCGGGAAAGTAGGTCAACGCTTATATCTCTACCTCTACATCTGCTTCTTCAGCATAGGAGCCTTTCTTGGAAACGATCCCATCATGGTCCTGTTTCTCTCCTACTTTGTTCGGGTCGCTTCGAACATCAAACACCCACGAGCATGGATACACACACAATTCTGCATCGCCAACATCGCAACCGGGATCTTGGTATCATCAAATCCTACTAACCTCGTGCTCGCAAATGCGTTCAAGATACATTTTATTAGCTTTACAGCGAATATGGTTGTGCCAGTCTTTGCCACAACAGTTCTGCTCTTTCCCTTCCTACTTTATATCGTATTTGCCGACGAAAGTCTTATCCCGGCGTCAGTGAAGGCTCACGAGCTACCCGAGGAAGCAAAGAATAAAAGGCCAGCGAATCCCAATATTCCGACTGTACGCGAAAGGCCTGCTGACGGCGAAAGTCTTTGGTTCGAAGACGAAGACGCGGAACTGGAGCATATCTTGAATCCTTTTCTCGACAAAAAAGGGTTTCTTCTCGGATCCATAATCTTCATCGTAACGATCATCCTGCTCCTGGCCTTGAACGCTGTATATCTTTCGAAAGGTGGCAATACTGACTTCTGGGTCACTCTGCCAGCTGCTGTCACCATGCTCTGTTTGGATCTTACCATGGGCTGGATGAACAGGGCAGCAACACGTGCTATCGCTCGACAGGGAAGGGGTCGTGCTGAAAGTCTCAACGTCAATGGAAAAGCCTCAATAACCAAGAATATGGACCTAACTCATGATGATCACAGCATATCTGACACAGATCTGCGTTCGCACCAGGAAAATATCTCTCTAGGAAGATTGGCCTCAGGGAGCGTCGATGCGAGAAGGGAGGCTGAAATCTCCAACGGAAAATCTACCGAAGAGCCTCCATTAGAAAACACAGCCAACAAGGATTTGGGGACGACTCAGCAGCAGCAGCAGCAGCAGCAGCAGCAAATACCCATGACTGGCGTGCAGCGGGCGCTCACAAATCTAGGGATCGCAGAAACCTCTTACCCGACATCCGAGCTTCGACATGGAGATGGTCATGTTACGGTATTCAAGTTCCTAGAAGACCGGTACGTGTGGTGTCAAGAGACCTTCCCCACAACGACCGTCTGTCTACGTCAGCTTCCATACGATCTCGTCCCCTTCGCGTTCTGCATGTTCATCTTTGTGGAGGCTCTCATCAGCAATGGTTGGGTTCGTGTATTTGCTCACTGGTGGGACCTCTGGGCTACCAAGTCTGGACCTGTCGGATGCATTGCAGGGATGGGTCTCCTGGGCGTGGTGCTATCTAGCGTAAGTATCGCCAGGTCATAGATGTGAACGGAATGACTAAGCCAACACAGTTTGCGGGGACGAATATTGGGGCATGCTTACTACTATCGCGTGTCATACAAGCATGGCAAGAGACACATGAAAGAAGCGGGACACCAATAAGCGAAAGAATGTTCTGGGGATCAGTCTATAGTCTCTCACTTGGTGTGAATTACGGCGCTTTCGGTATGTCGATGAGTGCATCGCTAACCGGTATCATGTGGAGAACTGTGCTCATGAAGGAGAAGATCAGAGTTCGGCCACTGGAGTTCTGGCGGGTGAACGTTCCGATCATTGCTTTTTCCATGGTAGTTGCTCTCACAGTTCTCGTTGGAGAAACGTATATCATTAGAGATAACAGTCCTCATCGAAATTAACATTATCATCCCCGGATCAGCTTGAAATATAGTCGCAACCCGTAGACGCTGAATCCCAGCATGTGGTGATCCATGGATGATCTGCAAATCGCCGCGCGACACCTTGCGCGTTGATCAGGCCCCCACGCTTACTTTGCATAGCCTCAAAAGGCGGCGAAGCCAGGTATTTGTGTGTTCCAAGTTCAACAGCCTGATACTTAAGTATCTCAGCTCTTTGTCTCAATGTTTCCACTCGTTCTCGGTTCTTGCACACTTATTAACATCTAGCATACAGCCATGGCCAGGTTGAGCGGTGGCTTTCAGAAGCTCCATACCAAGCTAAGCGGGTGGAGGAGATTAGCCATCTTGAACATCGGTGCTATGGTTCTCCTGACGCTATTACTATGCGGTTTCACCGTTGCTTCGATTCTCAAGACAGACCTATCAGAGATAGCCAACGAGGGTTACAATTACGACGAAGCCAGTCGAGGGGATGCTGTGCGCAACACCTTTCTGTTCCATTCCTCGCTCTGCACCGAACCTACGGCACGGAATGTCAATACAGTTCTCCATTTGATCGTCAACGCCGTGTCCAGCGCAGTCCTGGCATCATCCAATTTCTTCTCGCAGGTACTCAGCTCGCCCTCACGTGCAGAAGTGGATGTGTCGCACGCGCGAGGAAGATCACTCGACGTTGGAGTCTTATCATGGCGGAACGCACTGGGTTTGTCTCCCTTCAAGACGGTGGCTTGGGTCGCACTGTTGGTCACGTCACTGCCTCTGCATTTGCTCTTTAATAGTGCCATACTGCAATCGGCCGATTCTGATGGCTCCCATGCGCAAGACGGTGGCAACTGTTATGTGGGCGTCTCGAACCCACTTCTCTTGACCGTTACGCTAGCTTGTCTAGTGAAAGTAATCATCTGCGTTATGATAGTGTGGGTCTTAGGTCCCCAGGAGTCCTTAGTCACGCCTGGAGACGCTGTGGCGTCGTTCATCTCCGTCCCAGACTCGTATACCGCCGACAGACTGGAGTTGCTTGTAAAACATCCGAAGCATAAGGCTGATAGTGGTAGCCCAATACTGTGGCGGTATACTCCTCTAAGACGATCATCCTGCATTTCGCGCTGGACATGGACATACACATACGCCTTTTTCGTTGCTTGCATTCTGGTCGCAGCTGGCGTTCTAGGGAAGGAATATCAAATGATAAAGAATGACGAGATGTAAGTTCCTATCCCAGATTATCGCACGCATAAGCTAAGCCATACGATAGGGACCAGCAATCCCTTCGCGATTCTAGCTCTCCCCTCACGATCATGCCACCCAACTCCTCCGTCCCCTTTATCACCACGGTGCTCCTGGCCAATATTCCGCAGCTATTACTCTCAGTCTGGTATTTTGCGTACAACGCCATCTTGACTCGGTTACAACTCAGCCAAGAATGGGCTCTGTACTCCACGTCATTCCGGCCTCTTCGTGTCTCTCAGCCCAGGTACTTTCCCAGTATTCCTTCTGACTCTTATGACTCTGCATGAGGCCATTTATGATGGCAAAGAAAGGTGCAAAACGGTATGCTGACGAAAGCTCTGATTAGAGGCCAACAAGTTGGAACTTATAGGCTCCAGCTCCCGTATAAATACAGTATCCTTCTTATAATCCTCAGTGCAGTTCTGCACTTCCTGCTTTCTGAGAGCTCGTTCATGGTCCTCTTTACAGATGGTATGTATCTAGACAAAGATGCAATATATAGGTTCAACACAAAGGCACTAACATTAGATATCAGACGATGGGATTGTAGGACTGGACGGTTCGAAGGACTACCAAACCCTGCCATATGACTTGTATGTCGTCTGGGGTCTATCTCCAACATACTTGGCCGGACTGCTAGCCCTGGCCATCGCCGCCATTCAGATTCCCTGGCTTCTGGGTTTATTACGAATGCCCGGGCACATGCCGCCCGTTGGATCAGACTCACGGGCCATAGCAGCTGCTTGCCATGTCTCACCGTTGTCCAAAGCTCCACTTGATGAGCAAAAGGGTGGGGAAGGAGAAGGCTACGAGCCCGTGTCTATGGCCGATGAAGAAGGACATGGTGGTTTGCTAGCCGTGTCTAGAAGTCTTCTCTCATGGGGTGTAGTGAAGATGCCTCAAGCTTGGTACGATGCTCATGTCGATCGGCGAAATGCACCAGAAAGCCGCCGGGCGGTGGAGCATCTAAGCTTCGGCACTTCACTTGATGGTGTAAAGAAGCCTATTAGGGGACGCTTATACTCATAGTCACGCATCAAGTACAAGAAGAATGAACAAAACGAAAGAAAACTGTACTCATTTCAGATATGTTGCCCATAAGACAAGACTTTTAAGCGTTATCGAAATCCCTATTGCTACCCTCAACAGACTTGTTCCACTATGACTGCCTGATGAATCAGAATGACTAACTGGAAGCATGGTCACCCTCTGGGCTCAGAGTAGACCATAACTAGTCAGTCCATATGTCCTCAAATAAGTCTTCGACCTCAGGTCCACTCGAACGTTCATCTTCAGGCTGAAACAGATTCGGTAGGCCCTCAAATAGATCTTCGACTTCAACCCTCCTCGATCCTTCGTCTTCAGTCTGATTCAGATCTTCAGCGTTCGGCAGAAAGAGATCTGGGTGGTGCCGACGTAAGTGTTCAAGGTCAGATCGAAGCGGCCGACAAACTTCTTCAAGCTCAAGCCGAAGCGACTCAGCTAGTTCATAATTTATTGCCAGCTCAGCCTCACTCGAATCTTCATCCTCAGCCTGATTTAGGTCTTCACCGTGGTGTGGGAAGAATTCTGGGTAAAGCCGACCAATGTGCTCCAGGTTGGTTTCAAGTGACTCAATTGATTGTCCCACACCTCCTGGGAGGGACAAATCCGGGCGAAGTCGATAGAACAACTCGACTTCAGCTCGGAGCGACTCATGCGCTTGCTCTGCTCTCGCCTCATAGCGTCGAGCCATGTCATACCGAGCCTCTAACTGTGCTTGCTCTATCCGCTGCTGTCGAAGCGTTTCGGCCTGATAATCTTCTATAGTCATTCCCACGCGGCTTTCCATATTTTCATCATCACGTACTATCGCACCCGCGACCTCGATGGGATGAAGTCCGTCGTCCAATGACTCATCCTCATCATGCTCGGAGATGTCCTGATGCACCACCTCATCCATATGCCGACGAGCCATACTAAGAACAGCGGCCGTGAAAGCCTCTTCAATCCTGTTAACCAGCCTGTCCATCGATGCGTTCATAGGAAAGAGCTCTGCGCGACAATTCGGACAGCTATTCCCACTCTTCAGCCAAACTTCTAGACAATGGCGACCAAAGACGCAGTTACAGCAACAGATCATCTTGATGGGGGTATGGTCGTCGTGTTGTTCGGCTTGGAGGTCAGTCTCGCTTATTGTGGTAGCAACATTGACTACAACGCTATGCTGTCCAAGGGGTACGCTCATCACGCTGGTATAGCTGTATGATGTATAGACGTTGGCAGATTGATTGAGCTCTGTTGAAGTTTCGTCAAGGTGTTCCATGCAGATGGGACAGTCGTGCTGTTCATCGAGTTCGAGACAGGACTCGACGCCCTCGGCGAAGAAGGTTGCTTTGTTGGGGGAGACAGGCATGGTTGCTGACGATGTTGATAGAGTTTAGACCGGTTGTGGGTGTAGTGAGAATCGGACCTTGTAGTGGGTGATATGCTCTCTGTAATTACGTAGTTGAGAGATCTTTATAACTGCAAGAAAGCGCATAGTGCACAAACTTCGTGCCTCAACTGTTGGGTAAGAGAGTGCAGTAACAGCTTTCACTCATCCGCAGGCTGGGCGCTACCGTCGAAACCGGGTACGCGAATATGTGCTTTCACATTCTAGCCAGCTCTCCTCTTCTTAGCGTTGACATGCGTGACAGCCATCCGGATGATAGTCTCGTCTAGGCCGGCCATCATTGTTGCGTAACAATAACATGGCTACTTGATGTTCGACTTTTCCACCTTTTCGACTCGTGAGTGTTCCACCTCTTCACTCTTCAGAGACGTTCACCCAATCTCACGACTTGGTACGATCTGTATCTCATAACAGACTCGTCATTGCAAACTTTGTGTCGCAAGACCAGGGTAAAACCACGAAGTCTAAACCTCCTTTTGCTGCGTGCCTGATCTCTGTTCGACTCGATCCCATACCCGCTACCAGCATCTAGCATTCACTCTGTACCATCATTCCCTCTCACACCCACTTCTGGATATTATTCGGAATGAGTTTCCTGAACATGTCCAACTGCTTCGCATGAACCGCCATCTTCACATCCAGTATCTCAGGCCGTAACTGCAGCGTCTTATCAACACGACGTTGGTTCCCCCCAAAGACGACAGTGTAATCCGGCAAGCGTGTATACGGAGGAATGACCGAGGAAGCCGTAACGGTGCAGAACTATTGATTATTAGTTTCCCCACCACACCTCTCACACACGTTCCAAAAGCAAAAATAGAACACGTACGTGAACATACCTTTCCAATTATAGTCCCCCTCCCCACCACAGCACCAACCTCAATCACACTCCCCTCACCCACCTCGGCAGCCTCAACAACAGCCCCACTATCCACAACCACATTCCTCCCCAGAACCGTCCCTTCACTACGCATCGACTCAACCCGCATATGCGCACTACTTCGCGCAGCAGGCGGTGCCATGCTCCCCCTCTTGCCCTCCTCATCACCCATACCCACACCCACTTTCGCCCGCTCAAACACCACACATCCCTCACCCAGCACGACCGGCGCCACAGCGCTGCTGAGCTTACTATGTGGGTGTAACACGGTATTTGGGCCAATGGTCACGGGATGCGTGCCGGTGATTTGCGCGTGTTGCGCGATGAGGACGGTGGAGTCGAGGAAGATGGATGAGGGTTTGGGTAGGAGGGATGTACGTTTTGGCGCTGTGGAGGAGCGGCGGTGGTCGGGCGCTGGGCGGGAGGGAGCGGGCTGGGCGGACATGGTGAGTTTGTCGTGGTGGTTATCGGTTGGTTATCAGGTTGGATGTTGGTGGTAGGGCTGGCGGGAGGTCCGACGCGAGACGCGCTGCTGGATTAGCGTATCGCCGGATCACGTGAGTGGTACTATATGTTGATCTGTATACGTTGAGGACATGCGCAACAGGCAAAGACGACCCGAGGGATTGAAGATTTGGGAGTGGAAATGTGAACCTTCCGAGGCAGGGTCTGCTGTCTTCGTAGCCATGCCTGTCTCGCTGTGGTTATTCCCTACTGCAACCCTTAGTAGTGATGACCCCCGGCTATCGATGACGAGCCACGCAGTCAAATGCAAAATATGATATACAGGAGTACAGAATCGGAGGGGGTATCTCATAACCATGCATTACTACATACATCGTACCAGTTCATCGCAAAAGCCTCACATGGATGCCGCACGCCGATCAACAATCAGCGTGCATCAACCTGCTAACAGCACAGAACCATCTGTCCCGCGCCAAAAACAACCCCATCGAGTGAATAACAAACAAGCTAAACCACGACTCTGCTCTCGTCTTCCTTACCATCGTCGCCGCTTCCCCTCCTCTCCAACTCCGGACTACCCACCTTCTCGGGACTGGCAACTTTCACCGGACTCCTTCTCCCCACCTCCTGCCCCTCAACTTCAATGCGGCCTAGTATGTTTTCCTCGTCGTCACCCACGCCCTCGATACTATGCAGACTGTCGTCATCGGACGAGTCCTCGATGCCTTCAAACATGCGTGCGAAGCGCTGATGCCCCTCACGCTCCTCTTGTTCCTGAGTTTTCCCGGGAGCTGAAGGGTCGTCGGGGTCCTCCTCTGCTTCGCGCGTCGATTCAAGTTGGGCTTTGCGTTGCGCGAGTCGAAGAGCAAATTGGCGACGGGCCCGCGACGGAGGGATTTGAAGCGGCGGGGGAGCAGTGGGCTGGAAGAACAAGCAGTGTTAGCAGAGAACACATATCGGTGTGGCTTCGTTCGGCGGCGATGGAACGCAAACAAAAGACACGACTACATGGAAAGTACGATACAGGAGGAAACACAAACAGATGGAGAAGCGGGGAGAAAGAAGAGGACAGCATACCAGATCATACGGGAGACCAATCATCCAAGTTGGTACGTCACACAAAGGAGATGAGAATAAGAATCACATCTCACGATGCGTATTACTACATGTATCATACACCCTGTCGGATGGCGCAAGGAATGTATGTACACAAGGGATGATGGCTGGCCCCATAGATCTAGTATGCGAGCCGTCTGTCCGTTCCAGCTCATGATACAAACAACGTATAAGAAAAGGAAACGCACCAAAGGCGGGAGAAACGATCGTGGTATAGTGTGTGTTATGGTCGGGGCGCTCGGACATTATCGATAGTCCATATCAGCATCGTCAAATGAGATTTCACCCACTTGTTCGGAGTCGTCGACAGGCCCCTGCCGTTGTTCCCGCTCTCTCTCGGTATCGACATCGTCCATGTCTTCGTCTTCTTCGTCACTCGAGTTAGTAAAGCCACTAAGCAAGGAGCCTCCGCTGAAGGTGTACCCACCACCCTCAGTGTCACCAGCATTGGTGAGCTCCATGCTGTCGAGGCCTATGTTGCCGTTGTTGGCAAGGCTTGCATTGGAGAGCCCGCCACTGTCGCCTCCAAAGTTGTTGTTCGCAGCGTTGACGGCGTTGAGCACGGCCTGTCGGGGCCCAACACTCATATCGGGTCGTACGCCTCCGAGAATGGCGTTGTCGCGTTCTCGTGTCTCAGCTAGAATGTGTTCCACGTAGTATACCCATTCTTGAGCGTGAACCTTCTCCAGGACCATCTGTGATAACACTTCGTCGGTGTGTCGTTCTGTAAACTTCAACACCTCTTCCGCGATCAGCGTAAGATGACCCATGTATCCCAGTCGCATGGATGTTTCCTTATGCGACTTGTCGCTCTCCTGCTGCCCTTTGATGATGCGCTCGGTAATGCCTCCGTTGTCGAAGAGATCGATCGCTAGTTGTCGGTTGTATCCACGGTCCATCTGCCCGTTGAAGACTTGCTGAACAACATCATACACAACATTGTGCAGGAAGTTGTTCCATGGGAAGCGAAAGAAGAAGTCCTGTAACACTTAGGGAAAATCGTTCACGATGAGGGTAAAATGGTACTTACCAGTATCGTTGGTACAACCTTGTTCTCAACGAATGTAATCTTCAACAAGTCGCCAACAACGGGCGTGCCGTCAATGTCGATTTCAAAGCCTACAGTCTCCTCTGCACTACCAAATACAACGGAACGTACGCTCTGAGTCTCGTCGATAGGAGTGATCTCTGACAGATCTGATCCCGCTACTGGTGCTGTGAAGCGCGAAGTGTCGATGCTGGCTGTTTCAGCTTTGCTTTCGCGGTTCTTACCCGCAAATAATGGGGCTGGCTTGTCATCTGGATGAGGTGAAAGACTCGCAGATTGGTCAACGTTTGAGTCTGAGGTTTGGCTGAGCTGCTGGGTTAGGAGAGATGGCGGGGTCTTGACATCGGGTTTGGGTTCAGTCTCGGACTTGTCGGTCTGTTCGGACTCAGTCGGTTCCTGGCGGTCATTCATGACGGTATCCGTATCCAATTCAAGCTCATCAACCTTGGCAGTCAGTCCTGCTGATGTAGGCGACTCAGCATCGTCCACGGGCTTGGGCGGCGACGGAGCAGTCTCAGCAGGTGCTGCACTGTCCTTGGGCGGCGTCAGAGGCTCATCAACAAACTCGCCGTCATCGTCTGCGGTCTTGGTAACGGGCGAATCTTTTGGCGCGTCCCTTGGTTCAACCTTTGGTGAGGGCTCCAATGGCTCTCCAATCTGCTCTTTCTCGGTCGCAGTGTCTTTGGAGTCCTCGGGAACAACCTCCGGCGCCACGACTCTCTCAAAGTCGTCCTCCGAGCTGTTTTGTACATGCAGAGGTTTTATCTCGGCAGGGGAGTCCATTGATGGTGCGCGCGCATGATGAAAGCCCTGGCTATCGACGCTGGTAGAGAAGTCGCCCATGTTGCCAGTGTTTGCCGAAGTCAATTTACCGTCTGCTTTCAGACGTTCCCGCTCAGCATCGCGTCTTCTAACTTCGGCTTCGCTTCCCCGTTCGTTGAGTAGCGCCATGTTACTGCAATGTAGCAATTCGGCCATCAACTCGCAGGTCTTGAAACGATCAAAGCCGAGTGGCTCGATCTTCTCGCCAAAGGCTGTCTTGAGCTCTCGCTTCTTCTTGGTAGTGCTGCCATCGCGCTGTGTCACGATCTGGCTCGAACTATTAACCAGCTCCATGAATTGCGGGATGTGGTTCGCGAACTGACGAAGCAGCGTTCCTAGATAGATGGGGTCTGAATTCTTGGGTACCGGCCCGATTTGATTCTCCAAGTCGTAGTCAGAGTTGTTCTTTCTGATGACCTCGATAATGATGCCCACACCGACTGTCAGTGGGTTGCCACCTTGAAGCATGAAGTCTATCAATTGCTTCAGACATTGCTCGGACACCAATTGGCGCGTAAGCTCGTTGGGCCCGATGACGGATTGATCTTGTGTGGTAGCGTTTGCGGATATGGTGATGATGGCCTTGAGGAAGTCACCAGCGGATGTTTGTGTAGAAGTAGATTGTTCGGGGGCGAGGAACGAGATCAGACGGGGTATGAGGTTCTGCTGTTGTAACCACTGCAGTGTTGTTAGCTCTGCCTGCGAGGACATGTGGGTGGAATGGCTTACGTCAACAATGCCTTGTCCGCCTTCACTCTTCTCTAGGCTGATGATCTTCAGCAACAGGTCCATGATGACAGGGCAGTCGACATGCTGCAACATGTCTGTCACAACGTTGTCCAACGACTTGAAGAACTCGAGCATCTCCTCCATCTTGCGGTCGAGCAGCGACTCGTTGACCTTGGTGAAGTAGCCAGCTTGTACAGGATCGAGGGGCGCAGGCTGCTTGATGTAGGCCCAGAACTGTCGCAAAGTGTCCTGGTTCTCGAGGACAGCCTCGGATATGGACCATACTTCGGAGGACAGGATCTCGCATGACACATAGGCATACTTCATGCGCTGTCGCTCCTCCTTGCTTTCTTCGCTATCGCCAGCATCGGACTTTGTGGTGGACGTCGAGCGTGCCCTGACTTTGCCGAAAAAGCCCGTCCGGCTGGGACTCCGGGCCTCGTGCGCAGGCTCATTGGATGTGTCGTCGTCTGGTTCCTTGGGCCTTGCGGCGATAACGTAGCGCAGCAGGCGCTCCAAGACATTCTCATCGCGAAGGTATTCTATCAGCTTCGAGTTCTGCTGCTTGAGCTCCTGTATGAGATCCGACTCGTCCAGCAGCTCCTCGACAGTCACGTCGGGCTTGTCGAGGATGCTGTCGAGCGACGACAGCTGCGCGTACCCGCCGAAGCGCCAAAACATGGTGGTTGCGGTGGTTTGCGGCTACAAGGGCGGGGCAGGGGAAGGGTCGGGCGAGGCACTCGAGAGCTGTTGCAGCTGCGTGGGGCACATGCGTAGATTTACTGCGGCGACCAATGCGTCATAGATAAAGGGGAATGGCGGTGCAAAAGCTGCTGGAATGGTCAGCGGCGGGCTTTGTTAGCAGAGAGAGAGCGCGAGAGAGGCTCGAGTGAGACAGAGGGCGCGTGTTCGTGGCTTGGGCTGGGTTGCATGCGTGGGACAGAGGTACCTACTAGCGAACACCAGGCCGCGGGGAACGAAGGCAATGGCAAGCGAAAAGCGCGCGAGACTCCAATCGACCCATGCACCGACTGTTGATGAAGCGTCGTTACAGACACAGATGCGGAAAACCTGTGTATTTCCTCAAGGCAGTAGTGTTGTGGGTATTGTTGGGTTTGGTGGTGACAGCTCAAGGCTAGAAGCTGCGTAGTACGGGTAGCGTGCGCCGCAGATCACTTGCACCTCCCTGATATCGACCACGGCAGACGGCAGGATACTAGCACCTCATGCTCGTTGCCTTGGTCGCTGGCTCGCCCGCCTGTTTTGCGCCAGCGTTGCATCGCCAAATTGGACTGCCGTTTACCTGAATCCATGCTACCATGTATACCATGCATCAGCTGTGTGACGAGTTGTTGAATCCTGCGTCGCATCGCATGCCGGCATCCGTCTACAAGACGCTCTTTTTCCGTCGTGCGTTATATAACCTTGAAATACTGTTGAAGTACTTTGCGCCCTACATGTACACTATGCTTTTTCTTTCTCTTATCATACTAGCTTTCGATAAGCGAACGCCTTCCCAACGTCACAATAAACATTCAATATGCTTCTTCGTATAGCGCGTGTGGCAACCATCTTTGGATCTTCAGGGTTGAGAGATCCACTGCGAGCACGTGACGATCAATGACGTTAGCGGGAACTGCCGGAGCTACGACCATCGTTTGGTGGCTGCCATTCACCCCACACTCGCCAGCACACTCCACGCCCACTCTCCTACCTTGACTACACACCACGAACCCTTCAGTGGACCGCCGAACATCCCCTCCCCGCCAACATGAACCGCCTATTCGGAGCCAAGAGCAGCGCGCCCAAACCGACACTCAACAGCGCCATCTCCAATGTACGCTACACATAATAGGCAGCACCCTTAGCACACTAACAGACCCAGGTCGACACACGCATAGAAAGCATCGATGTCAAGCTGGCGAAGCTTAATGCCGAGCTCTCTACCTACCAGCAGAAGCTCGCCAAGATGCGCGACGGCCCCGGCAAAACAGCCATCAAACAAAAAGCCCTCAAAGTCCTCCAGCAACGGAAACAATACGAAGCGCAGCGCGACCAGCTGCAGGCGCAGTCTTGGAATATGGAGCAGGCCGGCATGATGCAAGACAACCTCAAAAACACAATGACTACCATCGACGCCATGAAGACGACGACCAAGGAGCTACGGAAGCAATACGGCAAGGTCAATATCGATAAGATCGATAAGCTTCAGGACGAAATGGCGGATCTTATGGATATGGGGAATGATATACAAGATGCCATAAGCCGCAGCTACGATGTGCCAGAGGACGTGGACGAGTCAGAGTTGGATGCTGAGCTGGAGGCACTGGGTGATGAGGTCGACTTTGAGGGCATCGGAGAGTCGTCAAGCATGCCGAGTTATATGCTGGACGATGCTGCGCCACCCCAGTTCATCGACGAAGCGCCTACAACTGGCAACAAGGTCAAGGAAGCTGCAGGCTGATGAAAGAAGTGTCTGCGCATATACCTCAGATTGCATGGCATCAGGCGTGTCAACGAGTGTCCCTAGCTTGTTCGCCATTAAACTTCCAGCCGAAATATGGCCATGGATCCGCAATAGTTGCCTTGCGCATATTGAATGATAAAGCACGGGTCGGCCTGAACAAATTCTTCCGTTGGGAATGAACAACAACAATCAGCGGATTGGTAGGATGCAGATCGGAACTCGGTGATCAACAGGCCTTGGAAATGCCTAACACCGGTATCGTGTATGGGACGACTGAAAACGTACCCGGTACGCAACACAATAGATGGC
>Ga0265797_10000909_pt1 | contig 53196 bp, 36 predicted proteins | sample P2T30metagenome_FD_192433 | JGI IMG/M metagenome (GOLD analysis project Ga0265797, IMG submission 192433) | Plant litter microbial communities from East Loma Ridge, Irvine, California - P2 T30 | ecosystem: Environmental > Terrestrial > Plant litter > Unclassified | place: USA: California...
GAACCGGCGGTCGGCCTGACCCTCACCGCCGCCACCGGCCTGACGCTCGGCCTGGGCGGCTACCTGGTGTGGCAGGGCCAGCTCACCATCGGTCTGCTGACCAGTTTCACCATGTACCTGGGACAGCTGATCTGGCCGATGTTCGCGGCCGGCTGGGTGCTGTCGCTGATCGAGCGCGGACGCGCGGCGCTGGCGCGCCTGGAGCCGCTGCTCGACGCCCCGCTCACGGTCGACGACCGCGGCACCATCGGCCAGCTGGCACGCGGCCCGCTGGTTGTACAGGATGTCAGTTTCACCTACGGCGGCCAGCAAGCGGCGGCATCCGGCAACATCGCGCCGGCGCTCGATAAAGTCTCGCTGCGCCTGGAGCCGGGCCAGACCCTGGGCCTGGTCGGCGCCACCGGTGCCGGCAAATCGACGCTGCTGCGGGTGCTGCTGCGCCAGGCCACGCCGCAGCGCGGCACGGTCACCTGGGGCGGCCATGCGCTCGACGATTACACCCTGGCGACCCTGCGTTCCGGCCTGAGCTGGGTGCCGCAGGAATCCTTTTTGTTCTCGGCCTCGATTGCCGAAAACATCGCGCTGGGCCGCCCCGGCGCCTCGCGCGAGGAAATCGAGCAGGCCGCCAGGATGGCGTCTATCCACGACGACATCCTGCGCTTCCCCTACGGCTACGACACCCCGGTCGGCGAAAAAGGCATCACCCTGTCCGGCGGCCAGCGCCAGCGCGTGGCGATCGCGCGTTCGCTGCTGGCGCAGAGTTCCCTGCTGCTGCTGGACGACGCCCTGTCCGCGGTCGATACCGGTACCGAAACCAGCATCCTCGAACACTTCGACGAACTGCGCCGCACCCGCCCCGAGCTGTCGGTGATCATCGCCAGCCACCGCCTGTCGGCCGTGGTCAAGGCCGACCTGACGGTGGTGCTGCGCGACGGCCGCATCGTCGAATCCGGCACCCACGAGCAACTGCTGGCGCGCGACGGCTGGTATGCCAGCCAGTGGCGCTATCAACAACTGGAGGCCAGCCTCGATGCAGTCTGACGATCAAAAAACCAAAGGCGCATCCAGGGCCGACACCGCGCAGGCCCTCGGCCTGCTGCGCCGCGCCGCCGAACCGGACCGCGCCCACCTGAAATGGGCCACGCTGTGGCTGATCCTGGCGGCAGCACTGGAAGTGGTCGGCCCCCTCCTCGGCAAGAAGCTGATCGACGAGCACCTGCTGCCGCACCACCTCGACTGGACCCGCATGGCGCTGCTGCTGGCCGGTACCCTGCTCACCGGCTGGGCCGCGTCCTGGCTGCGCTTCTTGCAGCTGGTGCGCCTGTCCGGCCTGGCGATGCGCTCGGTGCAGCGCCTGCGCGAATGGGTGTACGGCCACGTGCTGCGCCTGCCGATGGCCTTCTTCGACAAGGCCATCACCGGCCAGCTGGTAAGCCGCGTCACCAACGACACCGAAGCCGTCAAGACCCTGTATATCCAGGTACTGTTCGTGATCCTCGACAGCAGCATCGTGCTGGTCGGGACCTCGATCGCGATGGCCTGGCTCGACTGGCACCTGATGCTGATCGTGCTGGCGCTGGTGCCGGCGGTGCTGGGCATCGTCTGGCTGTACCAGAAGATGTCGGCGCCGGCGGTCACGCGTGCGCGCGCCCTGCGCAGCGACATCAACGGCCAGATGGCGGAATCGATCGGCGGCATGAGCGTGCTGCAGGCGAACAATGCCCAGCACCGCTTCGGCGAACGCTTTGCGAATACCAACCGGCAGCATTACACGGCGCGCGTGGCCGAGCTGCGCGCCAACGCCTTCTTGCTGCGCCCGGCGCTCGACTTCCTCAACGTGGTGCTGCTGGCGGTGGTGATCTTCAGCTTCGGCCAACGCAGCATGAACGCGGTCGAAGTCGGGGTGCTGTACGCCTTCATCAGCTACATCGCGCGCGTCGTCGAGCCGCTCATCCAGATCACGATGCAGTTCAGCGGCCTGCAGCAGGCGGTGGTCGCCACGGCGCGCGTGTCGGCCCTGCTCGACGAGACCGGGGCGCCGGAACACGGACGCCGCCGCGCACAAGAGGGACGCAAGCACGACGGTCCCGCCAACATGGATCCGCACGCGCCGGCGGTGCGCGTGCGCGGCCTGAACTTCGCCTATATAGAAGGTCAGACCGTGCTGCACGATCTGTCGCTCGAGATCCCGCGCGGCGCCTTCTTCGGCATCGTCGGCCACACCGGCAGCGGCAAGTCGACCCTGCTGTCGCTGCTGCTGCGCTACTACCCGGCGACCCAGGGCAGCATCGAACTGTACGGCGAGCCGCTGGCGGCGATCGACAACGAACGCTTCCGCAGCGAAGTCGGCCTGGTGCCGCAGGATCCCTTCCTGCTGGCGGCGTCGGCGCGCGAAAACATCGACATGGGACGCGGCTTGCCGGACGCTGCGATCGAGGCGGCGGCGCGCGCGGCCCACGCCCACGGCTTCATCGCGGCGCTGGAAAACGGCTACGACACGCCGCTGGGCGAAAGCGGTTCGCGCCTGTCCTCCGGCCAGAAACAGCTGATCGCGATCGCGCGGGCGCTGGCCGGCCAGCCGCGCGTGCTGCTGCTGGACGAAGCCACCTCGCGCATCGACAGCGCCACCGAGCAGATCGTGCAGCAGGCGCTGACCGAATTGCGCGGCAAGGTGACCATCATCGCCATCGCGCACCGGCTGTCGACGATCCGCGACGCCGACCGCATCATCGTCCTGAACCACGGCCGCATCAGCGAGTCCGGCAACCATGAGGACCTGATGCGCATCGAAGGCGGGCTGTACCAGCGGCTGTACCTGCTGCAGCAGTTGGCAGCCTGAAAGGGCTGATCTGGACATGTTTGCACCATAACGGGGCGGATGTGTCTTGACGGCCCGCAAATGTGTGTTTTTTTCGTCGCCACTACATAAAAAGCGTCTTTCTCGATAGCAACGAGCCTATAATTCAAAGTCATTCCTTGGACGTGAAGCAACTGTTAAGTCCCGGGAGGAAGCTATCCTGGAGAGCTATGTTGGCAGGCTTGAATCGCGTATCGCACTACCGAGGCAGCCGCGCGGTCATGCGTGCGCCTTTGCTATCGCTATTGCTGGCCAGTGGCCTCGCCGCCGCCGTGCCCACGGCAGCACCGCCCTCCTCCTCGCCGCTGCGCCGGCAGCTGGCCGAAATCCAGGAAATCACCCGTCTCGACCCGCAGCGCGCACTGCCGATGCTGGACAAGCTGGCCGCCGAACTGCCCGCGGCCACACCCGGCGAGCACGCCGACTTCCTCAGCCTGTCCTGCATCGCCCAGCACCGCCTCGGCCACGGCGAGCTGGCGCTGCCGCTGTGCGAACAGGCGCTGGCACTGGGCCGCAAGCACGGCGACAAGGATGCCATCGCGCGCGCCCTGCTGGCCAAGGCCTACGCGCTGTTCGCGATGAACGAAATGGCGCAGTCGCACCAGCTGGTTTGGGAAGCCGAGAAGCTGGCCATGGACAGCCAGGACCGCGAACTGCGCATCCGCGCCATGGTCTCGTCCAGCGATTCGTTCGCCGAAGACGGCAACTTCCCGAGTGCCCTGAACCGGATCCAGGCCGCCGTCACCCAGGCACGCCAGAGCGGCGATCCGCTGCTCACCGTGATCACGCTGAATTCGCTGGCCTACCTGTACAACCAGATGCGCGAGCACGCCAAGGCCTTCGACACGCTGGACGAAGCCTACCGCGTCGCCAAAAGCCTGGGGTCGCCGGGGCGGCTGGCGATCCTGAAGAACACGGAATACGGTGTGGCGGTGGATTCCGGCCAGATCCAGCGCGCCCTCAAGGTCATGCGCGAAGAACTCGCGCTGGCGCGCCAGATCGGCGCCGCCGCGATGATCGGCACCGCGCTGGTGAACCTGTCCGACTGCCAGCTGAAGCTGCGCAACCACCATGCCGCGCTGTCCTATGCCCAGCAGGCGCTGGAACAGGCGCGCAAGATCAGCGACGAGCGCCTGATGGCGACCGCGCGCCTGAACATCGGCCAGGCCAACCTGGCGCTGGGCCACCTGGCCGAGGGCAAGAAGAGCATCGAGGAAGGCATGGCCTGGTACGAAAAGTCCGGCCACAAGCCCGACCTGCAGATGATGCTGACCGAGTACGGCGATGCACTGGAACGCGCCGGCGACTACGCGGCGGCGCTGGGCGCCTACCACCGCGAGCGCACGCTGTCGAACGAACTGTTCGAGACGCGCCGCCAGAAAGCCATGCTGGAACTGCAGGAAAAATACGAAGCCGACAAGCGCCAGCGCCAGATCGAATCGCTGCGCCAGGAAAACCAGGTCAAGTCGACGGAACTGGACAACCGCCGCCTGCAGCAGCGCGTCTGGTGGCTGCTGGTCATGGTGTTCGCGCTGGCCTCGGCGATCGTCTTCATGTTGTACCGCAAGGTACGCCAGACCAACGCCCAGCTGGAAGAAAAGAACCTGGAGCTGGCGCAGCAGAGCGCGCGCGACCCGCTGACCGGCCTGTACAACCGCCGCCACTTCCAGGACTACATGCGCGGCCACCAGGAGGGCGAACGCCGCATCAACGGTAACGTCATGGGCATCAATCCGCAGGGCGACGACATGGTCAGCGCCCTGTTCCTGCTCGACGTCGACCACTTCAAGCACATCAACGACACCTACGGCCACGGTGCCGGCGACGCGGTGCTGCGCGAGATCGCCACCGGCCTGCGCGAAATCCTGCGCGAGACCGACATGATCGTGCGCTGGGGCGGCGAAGAATTCCTGGCCTTCCTGCCGGCGGTGCCGCGCGGCGGCCTCGATGAAGTCGCGCTGCGCCTCCTGAGCGGCATCCCGGCGCGCACCATCGACTACCAGGGCACGCCGCTGGCGGTGAACGTCTCGATCGGCTTCGCCCCCTTCCCGCTGGCGCGCGGCACTGCGCTGTCGTGGGAGCGCGCCGTCAACATCGTCGACATGGCACTGTACCTGGCCAAGGGCCACGGCCGCAACCGCGCCTACGGCGTGCGCGGCCTCAAGCGCCTCGACCCGGCCGCCATGCAGGAAGTCGAGCAGGACATCGAACGCGCCTGGCGCGCCGGTCTTGTCGACGTGTCGGTCGTGCAGGGCGACATGCCGGTGCTGCGACAGATGTCCTGAACTTCGGGGTCAGAGCACAACAACTCGACAATTCGGGGTCAGAGCACAATTTATGGAAATGTCGCCTAGGTAAAAATACGGACGCCTGCCCTGTGCCTCGCCCCTTGCGAGGCACAGGGCAGCTCGTATTTTGTGTGGATCAATTGATCCGCAAAGTGCTCTGACCCCGACGTTGTGCTCTGACCCCGAAGTGATCGCCGACGTGGTCGGCAGTGGCGAGGGTCAGTGGGCGGCTTGCTGGATCTTTTCGCCGGCTTGTTCGACTTTCTTGCCGACCGCCTCGGTCGCCTTGTCCAGGTTGCGGCTGGCCTCCGCGGTTGCCGCCTTGGCCTGCTCGCGCGCCTGCACCGCCGCCGCGTCGGCTTTCTCGACCTGTTCCTGCACCTTGCCGGCCACCCTGGCGCCGGCGTCGTCGATGGCCTTGCCGGCTTTTTCCGCCGGACCGGTGCCGTCGGCCTGGGGTTTGCAGCCGCCCAGCAAGGCAGTGGCCAGCAATGCGCTTACTACGATGGATCGGTTCATGATGTACGCTCCTTTGTTGTCAAGAATACACCATTACTTCACGTTGATGAAGGGCAGCGCGCCGCCCGCCACATGCGGCAGCTTGCCGTCCCACTTCTCGATCGCCATGCGCTGGTTTTCCATCTCGCGCAAACGGATCAGTTCCGGCGTCACCTGCTGGCGCTGGATCGCCAGCGATTCGGCCTCGGCCCGGGCCTGGGCCACGCGCTGCTTGGCTTCCACCTCGATGCGTTGCAGGTCGCGTTCCGCCTTCAGCTTGAGCTGCTCGGCCGTGGTTTTGGCTTCGATCGCATCGTTGAACGAGCGTGAGAAGTTGAAGTTCACGATCGAGAACTCGTCGACCATGATGCCATGGCGCGCCAGACGTTCGCGCAGCTGCGCCACGATCTGGTCGCGCACATCGGTACGCTTGGCGATCAGTTCCTCGGCGGTGAAGCGCGCGGTGACGGCTTTTACCGCTTCCTGCACCGCTGGAATGATGATGCGCTGGCCCGGTTCGTTGCCGAGGTCGCGGAACACGGTCACGGCGCCTTCCGGCCGGACGTGGTAATTCAGCGCCACGCGCGTGTGCACGGTCTGCAAATCGCGCGAGGCGGCGTCGCCGTCGCCTTCGCCCTTCTGGATCGAGACGTTGACCAGGTTGAGCTTCTGCGCCAGCGGAATGCGGAAGTGGATGCCTTCGCTGAGCACCTCGATGCTCGGGCTGCCGAAGGTCGTCATCACGCCGCGATAACCGGCCGGCACGGTGCCGAACGGCGCCAGTGACCACAACACCATCAACAGAACGAGGCCGCCGATGAGTTTCAATAACAACGTGCCTTTCATATCGAGTCCCTTTCTCTTTGGTTTTGCCGGACCATTCAGTGGGTCGGCAGTTCGTCAAAGTTGTTGACGACAAACAAAGTGTATAGCGACTGGATACTCAGGGAAATCAGTATTGTTGAGTAGTGAACTGCGAAAAAAGTAGATGCATACGTGCGTGTATGCAGAAATCGGAAGTCGTTCGACAATCGCTCAGTAAAAATAGCGATCCGCTATCAAACGCTCCCTGGCTAGAAGGCGTTTTGGTTTCCTGGAGCGCTTTTGAATACGCTGTGGCAGGCTAGTAGCATCCAGTATTGCTCTGTAAGTGCCTACCTGTCCGCCCAGTTGGCGGTAGGTAACCAGTGCGTGCCTATGAAGCAGCGCTTGTAAAGACCACCAATGATCACTGTTACGTATATAGACTGAAATATCGGGATCGATCCAGCCAGAAAACCAGCATATCTTGTCAACGAAAGACCGAAAGCTGTTGATAGTGTGACGAGGCCGTCGGGGAACGAACCCAAGGACACCCTGGTCATTGAACTCAGGTGTGGCCCACAGCGCGTCATGATGACCAATACGATTGCGGACATCTCGTTTACTTTTCAAAAGTATAGTCACCCGCTGTTTGAAAGCAGGTGTCCCGTAAGGCACCATCATCGTATCTGGCGCATTTGGAAACACATCAGTAAGAATGGCAGCCTGCAGTCCTGCTGGCTGCGAAACCTGACTGAGTCCACTAATCAATACTTCCCAAAAACCGAACGGTAGCGCCGCCACAATGTCATCAGGCGTAACGACATAGCCGGCGGGCCTTTTCCCTTTGATTTTAGATATTACCGCTTGTATATCATCCTTGGACTTCGGGTTGAGCTTGTGTCTGGCAGGCAGATACGGCGGTGCTGATGGATTGACAGCGTGTGCCGGGTTCGGCCGCGGCATCATCCAGTCAAAGGAATCGACATTGCCGAAATACTGCGACAACGCCCGATGCAGGGCATTGCGAAACGAGACCTCGAAGTCGCCGAGGATCGGCAACATGCCAGCGCCAACAGCCTGGTTCCAGGCATAGCAGCCAAGGATGTCCTTGTCAGACGCCGCTTTGAAGAACGCCTGCATCGTGGCTAACCGGGGCACAGCGAGGTGCTTCAACATTGCGTTATTGATCTGCGTTGGTCATGAATGTTATACTCTATCGCATAGAGACAAGGGTTTTCCAGGAAACTGGTCGTGCCTTTGTAAATTGAGGACAAGGCCCGCGTCAGCGGGCTTTGGCCTTTTTGGCGGACCCTACATCTCAAGGCGTCACCGACGGCGCCCGTTTCAGGCAACGCAAGGTAAATGTCGAACGCGTGTGCTTCACCCCCGGCAGCTTGTACAGCTTCTGCCGCAAAAACCGCTCGTAGCCTTCCGTTCCCGCCACCGCCACCTTGATCAAGTAATCGTATTCGCCGGACAGCAGGTAGGCCTCCATCACTTCCGGCAACTCGGCCAGCGCATCGGAGAAGGCCTTGAAGATTTCATCGTCGTGGCGGTCGACCGTGACTTCGATGATCACCGTGTCCGGCATGCCGAGCGCGCGCTGATCCAGCATCGCCACATAGCCGGTGATAAAGCCGGCTTCCTCCAGCGCGCGCACCCGATGCCAGCACGGCGTCGGCGACAGGTTCACGGTCTCGGCCAGCTTCTGGTTGCTGATGCGGCCGTCCTGGCTCAGGGTGCGCAGTATCTTGCGGTCGATCTCGTCAAGTTGCCCGTCTTTCATACAGCGCTTCCTTATCGGTATCCGTAAAAACAGTGAAGAATCATCTTCATTTTACCAACTTCATAGATACTTCTTTCGATAAATTGATTGTTACCGCTAGCAAACAGAAGCACATTCTATTCGCACTGCATTAACATTTCACGCGCGTTGATGCAGCGCACCAAACACAGACCACGGGCCGGGCCACTTCCTTACCAGGAATGCGCTGCCGGCGCTTTTTGATCACCTCACCATCCATCGAGGAGTTTTACGTGTCGGAAGCCGTTTCGCAGGGCAGTCTTGGCTACAGGGGCAATGTCTTTGCAGGTGAATTGCCGCTCATGCTCATCGCCCCTGCCCTGTTCGCCGCCAACCTGATCGTGGCACGCTGGGCGCAAGGCGCCGGCATCGCACCGGTGTTCCTGGCCTTTGGACGCTGGGCGCTGGCTTTCCTGATCCTGCTGCCGACCGTCGGGCCGCGCATGTATGCCTTGCGCCACACATTGCTGGCCAACTGGCCGCGCATCCTGCTGCTGGCCAGCCTCGGCATGGGCGTCGCGGTGGCGCCGCAGTACGTCGGTGCGCGCCATACGACTGCCGCCAACATCGGCATCATCTTTGCCGCCTGCCCGGCGCTGGTCACCCTGATCGAGACCCTGGTGTGGCGCGCCCCGCTCGAGCGCCGCCAGGCCGGTGGGATGCTGCTGGCCATTCTCGGCGTGCTGGTCGTGCTCTCGAAAGGCAACCCGGCCGCCCTCGGCCAGCTGGAATTCGGCCGCGGCGATTTGTGGGTGGTGCTGGCCGGCTGCGGTTGGGCGCTGTACACGGTGTTCAACAAGCGCGTGCCGCTGCCGCCGCTGCCGAGCACGGTCAAGCTGGCGTCGCTGATTCTGGGGGGCGCGCTGGTGCTGGCGCCCTTCGCCGCGCTGGAAGCTTGGCACGGCAATGCGCCGGACTTCAGCGACAGCCGCCTGTATATCGCACTGGGCTTCCTGGCCGTGGTGCCGAGCCTGGGCGCCTACTTCTGCTTCGACCGCCTGGTGGCGCTGGCCGGTCCGGCGCGCGCCAGCATGAGCCTGTACCTGATTCCGCTGTTCGCCACGCTGGCGGCCTGGCCGCTGCTGGGTGAAATGCCGCACCTGTATCACGTGGCCGGCTTTGCCGTGATCCTGGGCGGTGTTGCGCTGTCGAGCATGCGCCGCCGCGCCTGAGCGCCGCGCTTCCTGCACGGTTTTCCGTTAGCGGCGTTCCAGCCTTCCGGCCGGAACGCCGTTTTTTTATCCGCAAGCTGTTGTATCCTTCACAGAATTTCATTTGCGAAGGTTCAACATGATGCTCAAAGCCCGGCCGTTGCGCGCCACTGTCCTTGCCACTGCGCTGGCTGCTGCCCTCGCCGGCGCGTCTTTGCCTGCGACTGCCGCACAGGCAAGCGCACCCGCCGCTGCCCAGGCCCAGGCCGCCGAACAGCAGGTCGACCAGATCGCCGCACGCTTCTACGACCTGCGCGCCAAATACGACCCGATGCTGTACGCCACCGCCAACGGCGACAGCCGCTACGACGACCAGCTCGGCATGGCGATCGCGCCGAAAGTACGCGCCCGCTACCTGGCCGACAACCACGCGCTGCTGCGCCAGCTGAAAGCGATCGACCCGGCCCGGCTGGCAGCGAAGGCGCGCCTGAACTACGACATCCTGGCCTTTGAAATCGGCAGCCAGCTCGACCTCGAAAAATTCCCCGAGCACCTGCTGCCGCTGAACCACTTCGACAACATGCCGAGCAACCTGGCGAACTACGCCAGCGGCACCGGTTCGCAACCGCTCGAGACGCCGGCGCAGTACCGCGCCTACCTGCGCCGTCTCGAGCAGCTGCCGGCCTGGATCGACCAGGCGATCGTCAACATGAAGGACGGCATCCGCGCCGGCGTGGTGCAGCCGAAGATCGTCACCGAGCGCATGCTGCCGCAGTTCCGCCAGCTCAAGAGCGCCAAGGCCGAGGCCAGCGTGTTCTACGCGCCGGCGGCGCGCATGCCGGCGAACTTCCCGGATGCCGACAAGCGCGCGTTGGACGCCGGCTACCGCCAGGCCGCCGGCAAGATCGATGCGGCGCTCGGCCGCCTGGTGAGCTTCCTCGAAAAAGACTATCTGAAGGCCGGCCGCACCACTGCCGGCTACGGCGCCCTGCCGGACGGCGCCGCCTGGTACGGGGCGCGCATCCGCAACAACACCAACCTCGACCTGACCCCGGCCGAGATCCACGCGCTCGGCCTGAAGGAAGTCGCGCGCATCCGCCAGCAGATGGCGGCGCTGGCACCCCGCCTCGGCTACCAGGGCCCGCTTGAGCGCTTCCCGCACTGGGTCGAGGAGCAGGCGAAGTTCAAGCCCTTCAAGACCGACCAGGAAGTGCTGGCGCGCTACCGCGAGATCTACGCGACGGTCGAGGGCAAGCTGCCGGCCTACTTCTCGCTGCTGCCGAAGGCGCGGCTGAGCATCCAGCTCGAACCCGAACTGACGCGCGCCACCGCCTCCGACCACTACACCCCGGTCGCCGCCGACGGTTCGCATCCGGGCGTGTTCTGGGCCGTGGTCAACGATCCGAAGCAGTACAGCACCGTCGGCATGTCGACCCTGCTGCTGCACGAAGGCGTGCCGGGCCACCACCTGCACGCGGCGCTGCTGAAGGAATTGCCTCTGCCGGACTTCCGCAAATTCTTCACCGAGCACCCCAGCGCGGCCGCCTACGGCGAAGGCTGGGCGCTGTACTGCGAGACCCTGGGCCGCGACTTCGGCCTGTACGAGGACCCGGCCGCCTACTTCGGCCACCTGAACGACGAACTGCTGCGCGGCGTGCGCCTGGTGGTCGACACCGGCATGCACGCGCAGGGCTGGTCGCGCGAAAAAGCGATCGCGTATGCGGTCGAGAACCTGGGCTATGGCGAAGCCGAGGCAGCCAATCAGATCGAGCGCTACATGGTGTGGCCGGGCCAGGCGCTGGCCTACAAGATCGGCGCGCTGAAGATCCTGGAACTGCGCGCCAAGGCGCAGAAGGAACTGGGGCCGAAGTTCAGCTTCCCGGCTTTCCACGCGGTGGTGCTGGGCGATGGGACCTTGCCCTTGCCGATCCTGGAGGCGCAGGTGAATCGGTGGATTGCGGCTACCAAGTGAGTTAGCTGCAGCCGTCGCCCCTGCCTGCGCAGGGACGACGTTGATAGGCTAACTGGGCGGCACCGCCAGCGGATGCTTCTCGCGCGCCGCCGCTTCGTCGATGCGCGCCTTCAGCGCGCGCGTCTTGTCGTCCTCGCCCCAGCGCCGGATAAAACCCTGCAGGCGCGTGCGCGCCTTGTCGGCGCTGCCGGCATCGAGCGCGGCGTCGGCCGCGGTGCTGGCTTCGGTCCAGGCCTTGTTGCGCTGGCGCCGCCGGGTGCAGATCGCGGACTGCTCGTTGAGCGCCTTCTGCAGGCGCTCCAGCTGCTCGGGCGTGGCGCGGCTGCCGCGCAGCGCGATCAGTTCGGCCTGGGCTTCGTTGCCCTTGCACTCCTTGGCCAACGCGATCGCGTTATCGATCTGGCGCTCGATTTTCTTCGGCGAGGGCTTAGCCAGCAGCCACACGCCCCACAGGATGGCCAGCGCCACGATCCACCAGCGCAGCTGCACTGGCTTACGCTGTCTGGGGCGCGCCGGAATCGGTGGACGCGGGACTTCCTGGTGTCCTGGCGCTGCGCCCGGCCCGTCGCTCCGGCCTGACGATGCCGACCTGCCGAAATCGGTGGCGCTGGGCGGGACCCGGGGCGCGTGCACCTTGGCTGTGACGCCCTTGCGGGGTAATGCGGTATTGTCCTGCTGCTGCGCCGGTTGCTGCGCCTGCTGTGGGTACTGCGGCTGCTCCGGTGGCTGTACCGGCGCCTGCGGCTGCGCCGGCACTGGCGCTTCGGCCGGCAGCGGCGCATCCGACCAGCCGGACATGGCGGCCGTCGCTGCCGCACCTGCGTTCGCGGCAACGGCTGCGGCGACATCGCCGCGCCGCGCATGGATGTCCGTGGCCGCCTGCCCCTGCGCGGTGCCGCACCACGGGCAGAAATTCACCGGGCGCGGCATCGGCCGCGCGCAGGCCGGATTGATACAGCGGTAGATTACGTCTTCTCGCACGTCGCTCCTTTATTCCGGATCCGGAATGTCGTCGTCCGGATCGGGGATCGCGCTATCGAGCGCGCCCGCCAGTTCCGGGATCTCGCCGACGGTCTTCCATTTGTCCTGGCGCGGGTTCCACGTCATGTTCCAGACGCGCGTGTTGCGGTCGATCTCGCCGCGCAGCAGCAGCTGCACCACCTCGTCCTGGGCATACGGCCCGCGCTGGGCGCCGCCGACGAACAGCTTGTAGCGCGGCGCCATGGGCGTGGCGCCGATCACGCTGGCCGATGGCCCCGGCATGGCGGCAGGCGGCAGCCCGGCCGTGCCACCCGTCGGGCTTACCACGAAGGCCGCCGGGCCGTTGCCGCCGCCCTGGCCGATGGTCGGATCGAGCGGCAACGTGCCCAGGCCGGCGGCCGGTGCGCCAGCCGTGGCGGCCGCAGAGGTGGCTGCCGGAGTAGCCGCCCCGGCCGCCGATGCAGCACCGCCACCCGCACGCCGCTCCAGCACCTGCGCCGCGCGCGCATCGCTGGCCAGGACATCCGGCTTGATCACGCGCTTGTCGACGGCGCGCTCGACTTCCCAGCTGTAGGCATCGCTGGCCGAATCCGGCACCGGTTCCGTCCACTGATCGAGCTGGGCCAGCGCGGCTTCGACCTGGGCCGGCGACAGCGTCGGATCGAGCGCAACGGCGCGCCGGAACCAGGCCTCGTACAGCCGGCGCGCGGTGATGTTGGGCAGCGACGGCGACGGCAGCTGGGCGCCGGTCTCGTCGACGTCGAGTTTGGGTTCGTACACGCGCAGCTGATAGTGGCGCATCAGCGCCGCCAGCAGCGCCAGCTGGTGCGGTCCCACGCTCGACAAACGCCGGCGCACGCCCGCGATGACTTGTTCGCGGTAGTAGGAGGGCAAGCCATTCGAGCGGATCGCGTACTCGTTGCCGATCTGGAGCCATTCGCCGCTGCCCGGCTCGACCTCGAACAGGTACTGGCCGCGCGGCTGGAAGCTGGCTTCGCGGTCGCCGGCGTCCCCCTTGCGCCGCACCACGCCGAGCGCGATCGCCTGCAGGAACCATTCGTAATCGTCGGCCAGGCGATTCAGTTCGTCCATCGACGGCGAGATCGGATGGCGGAAGCGGGTCGAATCGAAGTGCAGGTGGGTCGGGATCTTCGGGTTCTCGATCTGGTAGGAGGCGCGCCAGGTCGGCAGGCCGCGCAGCACCGTCATCGGGTAGCCGGACAGTTCGATGTAGCACACCGCCCTGCCCGACACGCCGGTGTTGACGATCGAGACCAGGTCGCCGTGGAAGAAACCGGTCGGTACCGCGGCGCGGATCTCGGCTTCCATGCGGCGCCAGGCCACCGGATCGCCGACGCCGATGAAGCACTTGAACTGGTCGGCGCTGGGCGTGAACTCGGCCGAGAAGCGCGCGTTAATCCAGGGCATGGCGCTACGGATCCACTCGCTGAACACGCGGTGGCGCTCCTGCGGCGACATCGCGCCCAGGCGTTCCAGCAGGGGATCGACCGGCTCTGCGGTCTGCTGCATGGACAGCTGGGTCTGCGCGCGTCGGAACAGTTTCAATAGCAGATCGGCCCGCAGGCGCTCGTCGCCGAGCTGCGGGAACAGGCGCGCCGAGCCGCCGAATTCCTGCAGTACCTCTTCGCTCCAGGTGTTGACATCGCCGCTGAGGCGCACCGGCTCCGGCAGCACGTCGCTGGCCAGTTTGATGTAGGTGGCGTGCTCCTGGCGGGCATCGGCGCGCAGCTGGGCGATGCGCTGGTCGCTGGCCGCCAGCATGGCCTGCACCGCGCGCCGCCCTTCCTGGAATTCGCCGGCCACGCCGCTCCATTGCACCTGGCCGTGTTCGTCCGGCAGTTGCGGATCGCCGAGCCAGGCCGACATCGCGCGCATGACGTCGATCGACTGCCCCGCCGCCACCGCCAGCAAGTGGAAGCGCAGGAAGTCGGCGATGTCGCGCTTCAGGTGGTTCATCACCTCGCGCGCCTGGGCATCCTTGCCGAACAGGCGGCTGGCGGCCTGCGTCAGGTTGTTCAGCGATTCCTCGACCTGGCGCGTGCGCAGGGCGTCGCGGATATCGCGGTAATGCTTGCCGTTGCGCTGGGCATTGGCCAGGTCGCGCTGGGCCAATCGCGCCTTGACCTGTTCCAGCAGCGACAGCACGAATTCCAGGCCGCCCTGCTTGCGGTCGTCGAGCAGCATGTACAGGCGCCCGCGCACGGCGAGGCGCAGGTTGGCCAGCAGTTCGCCGGTATGCCGCTTGATGCGGTCTTCGCTGGTCTCGGCGGTGGCACCGGCCTCGCGGATGGCGTCGCGCTCCAGGTTGGGCAGCAGCTCGACCACCTTCTCGCGCCACAGCTTCAGGTCGTAGGACGCCATGATGCGGTCGATCTCGAGCTGCACCTTGCTCTCGACCCGCTCCAGCAGCGAGCGACCGTCGCGGTCCATCAGCAGCATGTCGGTCAGCGCGTATTCCTGGAAAGGCGTGACGTCGACGGTGCCCTTGCGGAAGTCGGGGAATTCCGAGAACGGGTGCTCGGCCATGCCCATCTGCTCGCGCATGAAGGCATCGCGTTCGGCATCCGTCGCCCGGCGCGCCTGCACGCCGTCGCTGCCGGCCAGGCCAAAAAAGGCCTTGACCATCAAGGCGGCCAGTTCATAGGCTCGGATATCGTCGCGCAAGCTTTGCTGGGTATCGAGCACGGCCTGGCCGAAGCCGGAATACACCTTCGAATAGGAAAGGCGCATGTCGCCGAAGCGCGCCTCCGGTACGCGCGGATTGTAGGGGCCGAGCTTGTGCTGCTGCTGGTTGACCGCGACCGAGCGCTTGCGGTTGGCGAAATCGGCCGAGGCAAAGTCTTCGAACAGCGTGTCGGCCACCATCTGGTAGACGTCCTTGACGTCCTGGGTCGCCTTGTTGGCCAGGTTGGCGGTGTCGACGAAATACACATCGTCGAACGGCGTGCCGCGCCCGACCACGCTGTCCGGATCCATCCAGCGTACCTGCGCGTTCATGTCGCGCATCGTGGTTTCGAGCTCCATCATGGTCGCATAGGCGTTGGCTTCGGTGCGCTCCTTGTTGGCCTTGGCGTAGCCCGATGGCAGGAACATCACCAGGTCGACCTGGCTGTCCGACACTTCCTGGCGCGCGATGGCTTTTGCGATCCAACCGAGGTCGATGGCGCTGCCGGCACCGGTGCCGCCGGCGTTGGAGGCGATGACGACGATGCGGAATTTGGACGTATCGACCTGCAGGCCGAGGCGCTGGTAATTCTCCTTGCGCTCAATGCCGGCATTACTGCTCAGGAAATTCAGCGCGCCCTTGATGCGGCCGCGCAGCTTGGGATACTTATCAAATAGGTACAGCCGTGCCAGCGCACGGATCTGGCCAGCGCCCTTGGACGGGTCGATGCCGAGCGAGCGCAGTTTTTTGGGCCGCAGCGGCATCCAGCTTTCGATGAGCGGGAACCGCGCCAGGCTGTCGTCCGACTCGTGATATTGCGGCAGGTCGAGCGGCTCCACCAGGCGCTCTTCCTCGCTCAGCTTGACCAGTTCGAACCAGGGGTCGGTGCGCTGCGACTTGCCTTCGTCGATGACGGCATTGTTGTCGAGGTCGAAGTGCAGGAAGCGCGCCACCGGAAAGTCGGCCAGCGATTCGACCCGGGTCGGATGCTGGCGGTTCCAGACCGCCGACAGGATGCGGCGACGGATGCGCATCATGACTTCCATGCCGGTGCCGCCGGCGCCGATGAACAGCGTCGGGCGCAGGTCGACTTTCAGCTCTGCGCGGCCGGCCGAGGCGTTATTGTTGCTGTTCAGGGCTGCGGGATCGGGAAAATCTGCCATGTCGTTCTTTCTCTAAATTGTGCGCGGGTTGCGGCGCTCAGCGGCGGCCGACGAACAATGCCGCCACCAGGGTCACCACGCCGACCAGCACCAGCGGCCCGGTAATCGCCAGCGTCAGGTATTTGGCGGCGTTCACGATCGCCAGCACCGCCGCCAGCGACAGGAAGCCCAGGCCCACGAACAGCAGCCAGCCGGCGCTGCCCGCCGACGACGGCGACACCCGCCGCACCACCAGGTGGTGCACATAGGCGTTACGCACGAAGAAGTAGATGACCAGCAGGACCAGGAACACGGCGCCGGTAATCGCCAGGTCGCGCGCCGAGGTGTCGCGCAGCGGCGCGGCCGACGGGTTGGTGGCGCCGCCGGGTGCAATCTCGACCGGCTGGTGGGCGGTATCCGGCACGGTCTTCGGCATCCCCTCGTCCGGGGTCTGGCCCGGCAGCTTGAAGCCGGGGTCGGCGGCACCTGAACTTGCACCTGGGCTTGCGCCGGAACCGGCGGGTGTCGTCGGGGTCTGCTGGTTTTGCATGGGCTTCCTTCCTTGGCTTATCTTTTATAGGTATCGTTTATAGCGTTATCGCCCCAGCCGCACCTGCGCGCCTTCGCGCAAGTCGAGCAGCTGGGTGCCGAACAGGGTCGTCTTCAGGCGCGCCACCTGCTGGCCTGCCTTGTCGTAGATCGGTTGCGTGGCACCCGCGCGCGTGTGCACGGTGCGCAGTTCGTCTTCCACCGTCAGCACCACGCGCCGCGGGCGGGCATACGCATACGCGGCACCGGCGCCGGCGGCCAGCAGGGCCAGTGCGGCGCCGATCATCGCCAGCAGCGGCCCGGATCCGTAGTTCACGCGCACCTCGATCGGCAGCGTCGCGGTCGATGCCTGGATCTCGCTCGGCGGGGTAAAGATGTCGGGCAGCGGATCGCCCGGGAACAGCGCCGCCATGCGCGCGCGGAAGGCTTGCGACAGTTCCAGGCGCTGGCCCTGCAGCCGCAGTTCGATCCGTCCCGGCAGCACATAAGCCGAACCGGCAGACTGCAGCGCCGCCAGCGACCATTTGCTGGGCAGCTGCGCCACCGGCAGCTGCATGGTCGATGCCAGCGGTGCGGCCTGGCCCGGCGCCAGCCGCCCCACGCTGTTCCTGGCCAGCGTGATCGGGCGGTTCTCGCCGCCCAGCATCGAACGCGCTTCGATCGTGGCGCCGGCGATCGTGTACGGATAAATCGTGTTTTCGAGGTTCCACTGGATGCCGGCGCTCGGGCTGCGTGCGTCGGGTGCGACGTCGGCGCGCAGCAGGCCGTTGGCATCCATCGAGAATTCGACGCCGGGCGCGTTCTCGACCTTGCGCGGCACCAGGCGCACGGTGTCGCGGTCCAGCGGCTTCAGGCGCGCCGGCGGCTCGGTGATCACGCGCCCGATGCGCCCCGTAGCCAGCAGGCGCTCGAGCGCCTGGGCACCTTCGCGGCCGACCGCGAACACATAGATCATCAGGCCGTTGGCGCGGTAATGCTGGCCCTCGACCTGCATGCGCAAAGGATAAGCGAGCGCCTTTTCGATCGCGGCGCCGCGGTGGATCAGCGCATAGAATTCGCGGTTGCGTTCACTCGTGGCCTGGTCGTTGTTCGGGCTGTTGCGGTTGTTGGTGACCAGCCAGACCAGGCCCGGCTTGCCCTGTAACACCTGGGTGACGGCGGCGTTTACGGCTTCGCCGAGGTCGGTGTCGGCCAGCGCAGTCTTGTTTCCCCCGGCGCCCGGCTTGCGCGCCAGGTCCAGCCCGGCCAGCGCCGCCCCCACGTGCGCCTGCACCGTCTTCGCATCGACGGTTTCGGACAGCAGCCCTTTCGGCGACGGTGCGCCGGGACGCGACTGGTTGAAGGCGGCCAGCACCAGCGCATCGCCCGGCTGCGCCACGCTGCCCACCAGCGCCGCCACCAGCGGCTTGAACTGCGATTTTGGATCGCTGTAGAAAGGCTCCATCCAGCCCGAGTTCTGGACCAGCACCACCTGCGGTACGGCCAGCGCAGCCGGCGCGACGCCCAGCAGGCCCGCGAGCAGGCCGCCCGGCAGCAGCGCGGCCCGCAGCAGCAACGCGGCCCGCAATAGTGGCGCGGCCCGCGAGAGGATGAAGCGCAGCGTGACGCCCCTCACGACAGCGCTTCCAGGTGCCAGCCGCGGATCCGGTTCCAGTCGGGATGATGCAGCCAAAGCCGGTTGGCGTACACGAAGGGCACGCACTCGTGCGGACGGGCCAGGCGCGCGATCTCGTCGAGGATCACGTTGCGGCGGCCGATCCATTCCACCGTGGTGCGCGGGATCACGCGGTTGGCCAGCGCGTCTTCGGCGCGGCCGGTGTACTTGTGGAAGCGCAGCACCAACCCGCTCGGCTGGCTGCGGTTGTTGTTAAAGCTGCGCAGCAGCGGCAGGACCAGGGAGTCGTCTTCGGCCTGGTCTTCGACGTGCTCGCCGGACCACGGTTCGTCCAGTACCGGGTGGCCGCGCCGGAACAGCAGGTTGGCGAAGCCGAGGCGCGCGCCGTCGATGCGCTCACGCTGGGGCGCGTTCGTTCCCGATTCTGTTCCCGATTCGACCCCGAGTTCGAGGAAACAGTAGGACTGGCCATCGTGCCCGATCAGCCACATGCGGCCGTCGCGGCTCAGGGTCGGGCCGCCCAGGTCGAGGCTGGGCAGCCAGGTATCGGGCCAGGGCATGAAACGCGGCGCTTCGCCGGGACGCCAGGCCAGCTGGCCCTCAGGATGCAGCCACAGCAGGCGGCCATCGTAGCCGATCGGCCGGCTCCAGCCGGTCAGCGGCAGCGCGCCGCAGTCCTGGGCCGGCGCCGGCGCCAGGTCGGCATCCAGCGCATACAAGCTGACGCCGCCGCCCGGATTGCGCGCCAGGCAGGCGATGTGGCGCCGCATCGTACCAGGGGCAGCGACCAATGGCGCGGCCAGCAGGGTCTCGGTGCGGTAGGTCTCGCTGACCGGATTGATCCACAGGCGGCGCAAGCCCTGCGTCGTGGGCACCAGCGCGACTTCGCCGCGGCGCGGCTCGTGATGCAGGCTGGACACCGGCAGCCAGCCGTAATCGGAGGCGGTGAAACTCAGGTCGGCCGCGCCGTCTTCGGCCTGCAGCACATGCCATACCTCAGCCAGCGGATCCCAGTATTGCAGCACGCCGCGGCCCGGCGCCAGCGCCAGCAGGCGCTGTTCGGGAAAGCCGTAGCCGGCGGCGGCGAACACGCAGTGGGCATTCGGCGGGGTCGGCATGGCGTCGTCGAAGCGGCCGACCGCGGGCGCGGCCGGACGCTCTTCGAGGCTGTCGCCGAGCGCCAGCGCGGTGACCGGCAGGCCGTGCGGCACGTGGCGCGGCAGCAGTGCGTCGGCGTAGGGTCCCCACCAGTCGGGCAAGTGCTGGCGCCGGCCGGCAAAGCGTTCGAGTGGACGCCCGCATTCGGGGCAGAAGGCAAAGCCCTCGGGGTAGATGGCGGCATGCTCGCAGGCGGTGGGCAGCGAGGCGCCGAGCAGGCGGGCGATGTCGGGCACACGCGCCTGCTCGCGCGCCGCCGCGCCGCCGGCCTGGCCGTGCGCCTGCAACCGGGCATGCCAGTTGAGCTGGCCCAGTCCTTCGCTTGCGGCCAGTTCGAACTGGCCGGTCCTGTCGTCTTCCAGCCAGACGCTGGCTGGCGTTTCCCATCGGTATGCCATTGGTCCGCCGTATGATCGTCAAAAAGGCACCGGCCCGCTTCAGATGTCGGGCCGTTGTGCTTTTGTAATCATAGCGTCACCGTCAAGCATACGGCGCGCCGTTCACGGGGTAGCGTGTGGCAGTACCTCAGCGATCACCTGGCGGTCATATGGTCGTCGGATCGGGGGAACTTCCGACGGGCCGCGCTTCCGCCAGCACCACCTGGCGGATCTTCCAGCTGCCGGCTTCGCGCACCATGGCCAGCGCCAGCACGCGCTTGGCGCCGTCTTCGTTACCCAGGATGACGAGGACGTCGGCGGCGTCGCCGCGCTGGCGCACGGTGGTGGCGGCCACGTGGCGGCGCCAGGCGCTCTGGTAGCCGGGCGATTGCAGGAAATAGTCGGTATCAGGGACGCCGCCCCCGGCCAGGCGCGTAGTCAGCCTCTCGATCAGGCGCGCCGTCAGCTCTTTGGCGACGTAATTGTTGAAGGTGGCGTGGCGGTCGCTGAGCGGGTCCTGGTCGGCGCCCAGGGTGTCCAGGTACCAGCCGTAGAATTCGGTGGCCACGGTATCCGGCGCCATCTGGCGCGACGGGGCAGCCTGCACCTGCTCCGCGCCCATCCAGGCCAGGACGAGCACCATCAGCACCGCGCCGGCGCTGCTCAAAAACTTGGAGATTAGAAATTTTCCCTTTAGAATCAACATGATGCGCTCCTGACAACCCAACTGTGCAGCAAAGCGCGGCGGCCGGCCCTGCGCTGCCGCAAGCGTCGCCATCCTCGCCTGGCGCTGCGATCTCTACCCGAGTTTGGATTTATAATGCCGGGTTGCCCTATCCTCCGTGCCCGCCATGACCACCACGCCGCCCCTCTCCCCCGACCTGCCCGCGTCCGCCATCGACAGCGCCACCGCACACCTGCGCGACGTGCTGGCGATCGCCCTCGAACACGGTCCGGAACAGGCGGCGCTGGTGGTCTACGACAGCCGCACCGGCCTGGCGCGCGCGCTGGCCGAGGCCTACCGCCGCAGCCTGCCGGACGCCACCTTCGTCGACTTCGACAGCGTCGCCCCGGACCAGGTGCTGGCGCTGTTCAAGACCCTGGCGCCGCGCGACCTGGTGGTGCTGGTACAGTCGAGCAACTTCCGCCTCGACGGCTTCCGCCTGCGCGTGGAACTGTTCAAGCTGGGCCTGAAAGTGATCGAGCACGTGCACCTGTCGCGCATGCCGGGGGCGCAGGGCGAGCACTACATCGAATCGCTGGCCTACGACCCGGCTTACTTCCGCGGCGTCGGCCATGCACTCAAACGGCGCATCGACCATGCCCGTCGCGCCGAAGTGCACGGCGGCGGCGAGGTCCTGGTGTTCGATTCGGCGCTCGAATCGGCCAAGCTGAACGTGGGCGACTACAGCACGATGGCCAACACCGGCGGCCAGTTCCCGATCGGCGAAGTGTTCACCGAGGCCCAGGACCTGGAAGCCGTCAACGGCCGCGCGCAGATCCACGTGTTCGGCGATACGTCCTACCTGGTGAACCGGCCTGAAAAACCCGTCACCATCGTGATCGAGCGCGGACGCGTGGTCGAGGCGATCGACGCCACGCCCGCATTCCAGCAGATGCTCGACATCATCCGCCGCGACGAAGGCGAAGTCTGGGTGCGCGAACTCGGTTTCGGCATGAACCGCGCCTTTACGCGCGAGCGGCGGGTGGACGACATCGGCACCTACGAGCGCATGTGCGGCATCCACCTGTCGCTGGGGGCCAAGCATGGCGTGTACACCAAGCCCGGCTTCAAGCGCAAGGATGCGCGCTATCACATCGATGTGTTTGCGGTGACCGATGCGGTGTACCTCGATGATGAGCGGGTGTATGCCGATGGGGCCTGGACGGTGGCGCCGGTGTAATCGTAGGGTGGGCACGCTGTGCCCACGCCGGCCGCGCCCACCCTACCTTGTAACGCGTATCATCAGGCGCGGTTCTTGCTTGTCTTTTCGGCATGGATACCACCGCCGCCCACCCCGCCCGCGACCCGGAACCGCCGCAACGGATCGTCAAGATCCGCCGCGACTACAACACCTGGGTTGCCGACGAAACGCTCGAAGATTATGCGCTGCGCTTCACCCCGCGCGCGTTTCGCAAGTGGTCGGTGTTCCGCGTCGCGAACACGGCCTTCGGCGCGATCTCCTTCCTGGTGCTGGAAGCCATCGGTGGCACCATCGCCGTCAACTACGGTTTTACCAACGCCTTCTGGGCCATCGTCGCCATCGGCCTGATCATCTTCCTCACCGGCCTGCCGATCAGCTACTACGCGGCGCAGTATGGCCTCGACATGGATTTGCTCACGCGCGGCGCCGGCTTCGGCTACATCGGCTCGACCATCTCTTCCTTCGTCTACGCCTCCTTCACCTTCATCCTGTTCGCGCTGGAAGCGGCGATCATGGCGTATGCGCTGGAACTGTATTTTCATTTGCCGCTCTACCTCGGCTACCTGGTCAGCGCGCTGGTGGTGATCCCGCTGGTGACGCATGGCGTGACCCTGGTCAGCCGCATCCAGATGCTGACCCAGCCGGTGTGGCTGGTGCTGCTGGCCCTGCCCTTCATCGCCATCGTCGTCAAGCAGCCGCAATTGCTGGCGCAGCTGGGGCAGTACGGCGGCGCTGCCGGCACCCATGGCGGATTCGACATGCTGCAGTTCGGCGCCGCCACCGCGGTCGGTGTGGCGCTGATCACCCAGATCGGCGAGCAGGTCGACTTCTTGCGCTTCATGCCCGAGCGGACGCCGGCCAACCGGGTGCGCTGGCACCTGGGGGTGCTGGCCGCCGGTCCGGGCTGGATCCTGCTCGGCATGGCCAAGCTGCTGGGCGGCGCGCTGCTGGCGCTGCTGGCGATCGAGGGCGGCGCCACGCTGGCGCAGGCCGTCAATCCCAACCAGATGTACCTGGCCGGCTTTCGCCAGGTATTCGCCCAGCCGGGGCTGGCGGTGGCGGCCACCGCGCTGTTCGTGATCGTCTCCCAGGTCAAGATCAACATGACGAATGCCTATGCCGGTTCGCTGGCGTGGTCGAATTTTTTTGCACGCCTGACCCACAGCCATCCGGGGCGCGTGGTGTGGGCCGTGTTCAATGCGTTGATCGCCGTGCTGCTGATGGAACTGGACGTGTTCCAGGCGCTGGAACAGGTACTCGGCCTGTACTCCAACATCGCGATCTCGTGGATCACGGCGGTGGTGGCCGACCTGGTCATCAACAAGCCGCTCGGCCTCTCGCCCAAAGGCATCGAGTTCCGGCGCGCCTATTTATATGACATCAACCCGGTCGGCGTCGGTGCCATGCTGCTGGCATCGATGCTGTCGGTGGCCGCCTTTGCCGGTGTGTTCGGGCCGCGCGCGCAAGCCTTTTCCGCCTTCATCGCGCTGGCCACGGCGCTGGTTGCGGCGCCGCTGATCGCCTGGGCCACGCGCGGCAAGTATTACCTGGCGCGCCCGGCGCACGGCTGGCCGGCGGGTGCCGCCACGCGCGTCTGCTGCATCTGCGAAAAGGAATACGAAACCGACGACATGGCGCACTGCCCCGCCTACCAGGGGCCGATCTGCTCGCTGTGCTGCTGCCTCGACGCCCGCTGCGACGACGCCTGCAAGCCCCATGCGCGCCTGTCGCGCCAATGGGAGGATGCCGCCAAGGCGCTGCTGCCGGCGGCGATGTGGCCCTACATGAGCAGCCGCCTGGGCCACTACCTGCTGCTGATGCTGGTGACGGTCAGCTTCTTCGGCGGCCTGCTCGGCCTGCTGTACGTGCACGAGGAAGCCGCGATCGGCCCTGCCGGCGCCCACCTGCTGCCGGCGCTGCGCGTCGCCTTCGTCAAGGTGTTCAGCGCGCTGGTGCTGGCCAGCGGCATCGTCGCCTGGTGGCTGGTGCTGACCGGTGAGAGCCGCCGCGTGGCGCAGGAAGAATCGAACCGCCAAACCAGCCTGCTGCAGCGCGAGATCGAGCTGCACGGCCGCACCGACGCCCAGCTGCAGCAGGCCAAGCGCCAGGCCGACCAGGCCAACGGCGCCAAGAGCCGCTACATCGCCGCCATCAGCCACGAGATCCGCACGCCGCTGAACAGCATCCTCGGCTACGCCCAGCTGCTCGACAACGATCCGGCGATCCCTCCGCACCGCCAGCAGGCCATCCGCGTGATCCGCGGCAGCGGCGAGCATTTGCTGTCCCTGATCGAAGGCTCGCTCGACATCGCCCGCATCGAAGGCGGCAAGTTCAGCTTCGACATCAAGGCCCTCGCCTTTCCCGAGTTCCTGGCCCAGATCGTGCGCATGTTCGAGCAGCAGGCGCAGGACAAGGGCCTCGGCTTCCGCTACGAGGTGGGCGGCACGCTGCCGGCCGCTGTACTGCCCGATTTTGTACGCGCCGACCGCAAGCGGCTCGGCCAGATCCTCATGAATATCCTCGCCAATGCCGTCAAATTCACCGCGCGCGGCGAGGTCGTGTTCCGCGTGCGCTATGCGCGCGAGATGGCCGTGTTCGAGATTGCCGATACTGGTCCCGGCATCCTGGCGGACGAAGCCGAACGCATCTTCGAGCCGTTTGCGCGCGGCAGCGCCGGCAACGGCGGCGGCAACAATGTCGGGACCGCCGGCACCGGCCTCGGATTGCCGATCAGCCGCATGCTGGTGCAGCTGATGGGCGGGCAGCTGGTTGTCGATTCGGTTCCCGGCGCGGGCAGCACCTTTACAGTCCGCCTGCAACTGCCGCGCGTGCACGCGCCGGCGCACGCGCGCACCGCGCCGCTGCCCGCACCCGGCGGCTATCTCGGTCCACGCAAGCGCATCCTGGTAGTCGACAACGAACGCGTCGATCGCGAGCTGCTGGTCAACATCCTGGCGCCGCTCGGCTTCGAGACCCTGCAGGCCGAAACCGGCGCCGACTGCCTGGCGCGCTTCGACGGCTTCCAGCCTGACCTGGTGCTGATGGACCTGGCGATGCCGGTGATGGACGGCTGGGAAGCCAGCCGCATCCTGCGCCGCGAGCGTGGGGTGACGGTGCCGATCCTGATCGTGTCGGCGAACGCCTATGACAAGGCACTGGACAACCCGGCCGGCATCGCCGCCGAGGATTTCATCGTCAAGCCGGTCAACGTGGCCGAGCTGCTGGAGCGGATCGGGGTGCGGCTCGGGCTGACGTGGACGGCGCAAGCCGCCGCGCCGGTGTCCTCGCCCATACCTGCTTCTGCGCTGCTACCGCCACCGCCGATGCGCTTCCCGCCGCCGGACCAGCTGGACGCGCTGCGCAAGCAGATCGCGCTGGGCTATGTGCGCGGCATCGTGCGCCAGCTCGATGCGATCGCCGCCCTCGACCCGGCCCATGCCGGCTTCGTCGATGCGCTGCGCACGCTGGCCGCGCGCTTCGACCTGGACGCGATGTCCGCCTTCCTCGACCGCGGAGCTGACCATGCATGAACAACCCTTCGACCGCCGCGCGCACCTGGTGGTGCTGATCGTCGACGACGTGCCGGAAAATCTGGCCGTGCTGCACGACGCGCTCGACGAATCCGGCTACACGGTGCTGGTCGCTAACAACGGTGCGGCGGCGCTGGAACGCGCGCGCCAGACGGTGCCGGACGTGATCCTGCTCGACGCCCTGATGCCCGGCATGGACGGCTTCGAAACCTGCCGCCGGCTGCGCGCCGACATCGCCACGCGCACCATCCCGATCATCTTCATGACCGGCCTGACCGAGACCGAACACGTGGTGGCCGCCTTCAGCGCCGGCGGCACCGATTACGTGACCAAGCCGGTGCGCCAGAGCGAGGTGCTGGCCCGCATCGCATCCCACGTGCAGACCGCGCGCCTGATGCACCAGGCCCGCAGCGCGCTGGACGCCTTCGGCAACGCGGTGCTGGCGGTGACGCCGCACGACGGCCGCATCGTCTGGCAGACGCCGCTGGCGCGGCAGTGGATGCAGCAGTATTTTGGCAACGCCGGCAGCGGCGATGCCGATGCCGATGCCGTCACGCCCGCGCCGCTGGCCGCCTGGCTGGCCAGCCTGGGTACCGACGCGGTGCCGCAGCCGCTAACGGTTATCCGCGGCGCCGCGCGCCTGATCTTCAACGCCGCCGACGTGCGCAGCGGCGAGCAGTGGATGATCGTGCTGCGCGAGGAATCGGACACCGCGCGCGTGCAGGCGCTGATGGCGCTGTTCCGGCTGACGCAGCGCGAATCCGAGGTGCTGCACTGGGTCATCCAGGGCAAGACCAACCGCGATATCGGGGATATCCTGGGCATGAGTCCGCGCACCGTCAACAAGCACCTGGAGCATGTGTTCGAGAAGATGGGGGTGGAGACGCGTACGGCGGCGGCTACCCTGGCGACCAATAAGATGCGGACGTCGGGATGATGCCGTTAATCTGCACACGTCGTCCCTGCGAAGGCAGGGAACCAAGTTGCTTGCGTAGCGTTAATATCGCAAAAATTGGGTCCCTGCCTGCGCGGGGACGACGGTACGGCTCATCACACAGCCAGGTGTCTTTTAACCTGTTCGCCATCCATCTCCGCCGCCGTCCCGCCAGCCACCACCTCCCCGCGCGACAGCACCACGAACTTGTCCGCCAGCGCCCGCGCAAAATCGAAGTACTGCTCGCACAGCAGGATCCCGATATCCCCGCGCTCGCGCAGCAGCCGGACCACCCGCTCGATGTCCTTGATGATCGACGGCTGGATACCCTCGGTCGGCTCGTCCAGGATGATCAATCCGGGCCGCGCCAGCAGCGCGCGCGCGATCGCCAGCTGCTGTTGCTGCCCGCCCGACAAATCGCCGCCGCGCCGTCCCAGCATCTCCTTCAGCACCGGGAACAATTCATATACCTCGCCGCTGATGCGTGAAGCCTCGCGCCGCGGCAGCGTCGCCATCCCCATCAGCAGGTTCTCTTCCACCGTCAGGCGCGCGAAGATATCGCGGCCCTGCGGCACGTAGGCGATGCCGCGCGCGGCGCGCCGGTGCGGGCTCAAACGCGTGATGTCGCTGCCGTTCCAGCGCACGCTGCCGCGCGCCACCGGCAGCACACCCATCAGGCACTTCAGCAGCGTGGTCTTGCCGACGCCGTTGCGGCCCAGCAGTGCCATGCACTCGCCCTTGGCGACTGAAAGCGACACCCCGCGCAGCGTGTGCGCGGCGCCGTAGTACTGGTTCACCTGTTCCACCTGCAGCATGGCTGTCTCCCCCGAATTATCTACCCAAGTACACTTCGATGACACGGTCGTCGGCCTGGACTTCGTCCATGCGCCCTTCGGCCAGCACCGCGCCTTCGTGCAGCACGGTCACCTTGCCCTGCTGCGCGATCTCGGCCACGAAACCCATGTCGTGCTCGACCACCATGATCGAATGCTTGCCGCGCAATTCGTTCAGCAGCTCGGCGGTGCGCGCGGTCTCGGCGTCCGACATGCCGGCCACCGGCTCGTCCAGCAGAATCAACTGCGGCTCCTGCATCAGCAGCATGCCGATCTCCAGCCACTGCTTCTGGCCGTGCGACAGCAGGCCGGCCAGCCGCTCTTCCTGGCCGTGCAGGCGGATCAGGCGCAGCGTGGCCTCGATGCGGCCGGCCTGCTCGCTGTTCAGGCGCGCGAACAGCGTCGGGCGCACCCGCTTGTCCATCTTCATCGCCAGTTCCAGGTTCTCGAACACCGTGTGCTGCTCGAACACGGTCGGGCGCTGGAACTTGCGGCCGATGCCGGCGTGGGCAATTTGCACTTCCGTCATGCGCGCCAGGTCGTGCGCCTGGCCGAACCAGGCTTGCCCACCGGTGGGCCGGGTCTTGCCGGTGATGATGTCCATCATCGTGGTCTTGCCGGCGCCGTTGGGGCCGATGATGCAGCGCAGTTCGCCCACCGAAATGTCGAGCGTCAGCTTGTTCAGGGCGCGGAAGCCGTCGAAGGAAACGGTGACGTCGTCCAGGTACAGGATCGCGCCGTGGGTGGTATCGACGCCCGGGCGCCGTACGCTCATGTCGAGGCTCATGCCGTCTCCTCCTCCGCTGCCGCCGCAGCCGCCGCCGCTGCCGGTTTGCCGCGCAGGCGCGCCGGCAGCAGGCGTGCCAGTTCGGGCAGCGTGCCCAGGATGCCTTTGCGCAGGAACAGCGTGACCAGGATGAACAGCAGGCCGAGCGCAAACAGCCACAGGTCCGGGAAGGCCGCCGTGAACCAGCTCTTCAGGCCATTCACGGCAAAGGCGCCGACGATCGGCCCCACCAGCGTGCCGCGCCCGCCAATCGCCACCCACACCACCATCTCGATCGAATTCGCCGGCGACATCTCGGACGGGTTGATGATGCCGACCTGCGGCACGTACAGCGCCCCGGCAATCGCGCACAGCACCGCCGACAGCGTCCACACGAACAGTTTGAAGGCCAGCGGATCGTAACCGATGAACATCAGGCGCGATTCCGCATCGCGCACGCCCTGCAGCACGCGGCCCAGTTTCGAGCGGACGATCCAGCGGCACAGCAGCAGCGCCCCGACCAGCAGCGCCAGCGTGGCCAGGTACAGGGCGACACGCGTGCCCGGCGCCGTGATCGCATGGCCGAGGATGCGCTTGAAATCCGTAAAACCGTTGTTGCCGCCGAAGCCGGTGTCGTTGCGGAAGAACAGCAGCATGAAGGCGTAGGTCATGGCCTGGGTGATGATCGAAAAGTACACGCCCTTGATGCGCGAGCGGAAGGCAAAATAACCGAACACGAAGGCGAGCAATCCCGGCACCAGCACCACCAGCAGCATGCAGTACCAGAAGTGGTTGGTGAAGGCCCAGTACCAGGGATAGTCCTTCCAGTCGAGAAAGACCATGAAGTCGGGCAGCAGGCTGCCGTAGCTGCCTTCGCGGCCGATGGCCCGCATCAGGTACATCCCGTGGGCATAGGCGCCGAGCGCGAAGAACACGCCGTGGCCGAGCGAGAGGATGCCGGTATAGCCCCACACCAGGTCGAGCGCCAGCGCCGCCAGTGCGTAGCACATGAATTTGCCGACCAGGCCCATGGCATAGCCGGACACGTGCAGCGGATGATCGGCCGGCAGCGCCAGGTGCAGCAGCGGCAGCAGCGCCGCCACCAGCGTGCAGACGGCCAGCAGCGTCCAGCCGCGCCTGTTATACAAAGTGTTCATTCGATGCTCCTGCCCTTCAGCGCAAACAGGCCCTGCGGCCGGCGCTGGATGAAAACGATGATGACGACCAGGATGCAGATCTTGGCCATGACGGCGCCGGCCAGCGGCTCCAGGAATTTGTTGATCTCGCCCAGGCCCAGCGCCCCCAGCACGGTACCGGCCAGCTGGCCGACGCCGCCCAGCACCACCACCATGAAGGAGTCGACGATGTAGGCCTGGCCGAGGTCGGGGCCGACGTTGCCGAGCTGCGACAGCGCCACCCCACCGAGGCCGGCGATGCCGGAACCGAGGCCGAAGGTCAGCATGTCGATGCGGCCGGTGGGCACGCCCACGCAATCGGCCATGCGCCGGTTCTGCATGACGGCGCGCACGAACAGGCCGAGGCGCGTCTTGTTCAGCACCAGCCAGACGGCGGCCACCACCAGCACCGCAAAGCCGATGATCGCGATGCGGTTGTACGGCAGCACCAGCGACCCGAGCACGGTGACGCCGCCCGACATCCAGGCCGGATTGGCGACTTCGACGTTCTGGGCGCCGAACACCGTGCGCACCGTCTGCATCAGCACCAGGCTGATGCCCCAGGTGGCCAGCAGGGTTTCCAGCGGCCTGCCGTACAGCCAGCGGATCACGCTGCGTTCCAGCAGCACGCCGACCGCAAAGGCGACGACGAAGCCGGCCGGCAGCGCCGCCGCCAGGTACCAGTCGAGGGCGCCCGGCAGGTACTGGCGGAACAGCGACTGCACCACGTAGGTCGTGTAGGCGCCGATCATCAGCAGCTCGCCGTGCGCCATGTTGATGATGCCCATCAGGCCGAAGGTGATGGCCAGGCCCAGAGCAGCCAGCAGCAGCACGCTGCCCAGCGAGACGCCGTAGAACAGGTTGGCGACGATGTCGTTGCGAGTGGCGCGCCGTTCGATCGCGGCCAGCGTGGTGGCGGCGGCCACGCGCAGGGACTCGTCGGCTTCCATGTAGCTGCCGTCCGGCTTGTGCGCCAGGATCGCCTGCAGTTGCGGTTTCAGTGCCGACGTGCCGCTGTCGGCCAGCGCGAGCACGGCGGCCTTGCGCAGGACCGGGTCGGTCGCGGCCAGGTCGGCCACTGCGACCAGCTGGCGCAGGATAATCTGGATATCGGGATCGGTTTCGCGCGCGAGGGCCTGGCGCAGCAGCGGCGCGCGCGCCGGATCCGCGTCCTGTCCCTGCAGGGCGCGGGCGGCGGACAGGCGCTGCTCCTTGTCGGGCGCCAGCAGGGCCAGGCCGGACAGCGCCGCTTGGGTGGCGCCGCGCAGGCGGTTGTTGACCACGATGGCGTCGGCGCCGTCGGGCAGCGGCAATGCCTGTCCGGTGGCGGCATCGACGGCCTGGCTGTCGTGCACGATCAGGATCTGGCCGGCGGGGGTCGCGACCAGTTCTTCGTCGAGCAGGGCTTGCAGCAGCTTGCGGGCGTCCGGGCTGCCGCTGGCGGCAATGCGGGCGATGGCGTCGACGCGGGCGTCGGGGTCGTCGCCGGCCAGGGGTTGCAGTAGCGCGGGGTCGATTGCGGCGTTGGCCACGACGGGTAGGCAAACCGCCAGCGCGAGCAGAAATTGTTTGAGGACGTGCTTCATGGCGTGACCGATCGAATCAGGGATGTCGCAATCAACCCGTCGTCCCCGCGAAGGCGGGGACCCATGCTGAGTAACCGAATTCGGTGCCGACTTCGGAAGTTCAGCATGGGTCCCCGTTTTCACGGGGATGACGTGCCGTATCTCTTCGTTCTCCAGGAATCACAAACTCTGCTTACCCTCATTCCCCTTGATATAAGGGCTCCACGGCTGCGCCCGGATCGGCTCCTTGCTCTTCCACACCACCGTGAACTGCCCATCGCCCTTGATCTCGCCGATCATCACCGGCTTGTGCAGATGGTGGTTGGTCTTGTCCATCACCAGCGTATAGCCGGACGGCGCCTTGAAGCTCTGCCCCGCCATCGCCGCGATCACCTTGTCGGTGTCGGTCGATTTGGCCTTTTCCACCGCCTGCGCCCACATGTGGATGCCGACGTAGGTGGCTTCCATCGGGTCGTTGGTGACGGCGCCGGCGGCGTTCGGCAGCTTCTTGGCCACCGCATACGCTTTCCACTTCTTGACGAAGTCGGTGTTGGTCGGGTTCTTGACCGATTCGAAGTAATTCCAGGCCGCCAGGTGGCCGACCAGCGGCTTGGTGTCGACACCGCGCAGCTCTTCCTCACCGACCGAGAACGCCACCACCGGCACGTCGGTCGCCTTCAGGCCGGCGTTGCCCAGCTCTTTATAGAAGGGCACGTTGGAATCGCCGTTGATGGTCGAGATCACCGCCGTCTTGCCGCCGCTCGAGAACTTCTTGATGTTGGCGACGATGGTCTGGTAATCGGCATGGCCGAAGGGCGTGTACAGCTCCTGGATGTCGCTGTCCTTGACGCCCTTGCTGTGCAGGTAGGCGCGCAGGATCTTGTTGGTGGTGCGCGGGTAGACGTAATCGGTGCCGAGCAGGACGAACCGCTTCGCGCCGCCGCCGTCCTTGCTCATCAGATATTCGACGGCCGGAATCGCCTGCTGGTTGGGCGCCGCGCCGGTATAGAACACGTTCTTTTCGAGTTCCTCGCCTTCGTACTGCACCGGGTAGAACAGCAGGCCGTTGAGCTCCTTCACCACCGGCAGCACCGACTTGCGGGACACCGAGGTCCAGCAGCCGAACACCGCCACCACTTTGTCCTTGGCGATCAGCTGGCGCGCCTTTTCGGCGAACAGCGGCCAGTTCGACGCCGGGTCGACGATGACCGGCTCCAGCTTCTTGCCCAGCACCCCACCCTTGGCATTGATCTCGTCGATTGCCATCAGCGCCGTGTCCTTGAGCGTGGTTTCGGAAATCGCCATGGTGCCGGACAGCGAATGCAGGATGCCGACCTTGATGGTGTCGGCGGCGTGGGCGGCGTTGGTGGACAGGCCGCCGGCCAGCAGGGCGGCTGCGGCGGCGGTGCGGGTGAGAGAAGTGAGGAAGGTGCGGCGATTGGACATGATGGGCCTCGTTATGATGGTGGTGGATCAGTACTGGAGCTGGAGCGTGACCGAGAAGACCGAGCGGTCGTCGGCGCCCGTGATCTTGGTGCGCGAATACAGCGCCGCCAGCTGGGCGTTGTAGCCGTCGATGACGTAATTCAGGCCGGCGTCGGCCTGGCGCGTGTCGATGCCGGTGTCGGCTTCGAATTTCTGGTAGCGCACAAAGGGCTGGAAGCGGTTGACGATGTAGCCGGCGCCGACCAGCCAGGCCTTGCCCTGCTCGGCGCGGATCACGTTGCCGGTGTCGTAGTCGTACCAGGCGCCTTCCAGCGACACCGCGCCAGCACCGGGCAGGCGTTTCTCGAGCAGGACGTCGAGGCTCCAGGAACGGTAGTCGCCGCGCGCGCCAGGGGTCAGCACGCCGTCCTTCTGCGAGCGCCCGGCCAGGCCGACGGCGAGGATGTCCTTGCTGCCGAGGTAGTTGCCGGTGCCGTAGTAGCCGGGCTCCGGGTCCCAGAAGTCGTATTGCAGGCGGCCCGCGAACATCGGCTTGTCGGACGCCCGCACGCCGGCGCCATTGGCCTGGCTCTGGGTCAGCGAACCGATGCCGAAGGTGTGACCCTCGTAGCCGCCGAACGAATAGCCGAGGCGGCCGTCCAGCAGGTTGCCCCAGACCGTGACGCCGTCATCGCGGCCGCGGAAGATGCCGCCGTTGTAGCCGTAGCGCGAAGCCACGCCGGCCCAGTAGCCGCCGCCCAGCGAGTAGTACGGTCCGGCCATGTTGGCGCGGTCGCTGGGCGACAGCATGCGCCCGGCCCAGACGTTCAGCGCCGGCGAGAACGCGAATTCGCCGACCGCATCCAGCACGCGGATCTGGTCGCCATCCCACTCGGTGTTGAACATGCCCTTGATCTGCTGGTTCAGCGAGCCGCCGAGGTAGAGGCGCGCGCTGTCCAGGTTGAAGTCGTTCGAGCGCGAGCCGTCCGACGCCCCGTGCTCGACGCTGGAATAGCTGGTGCGCATGCCGAAGCCGAGGCTGACCGACTGGTCCGGCCCGAAATTCACGGTGGCCCCGGCCTGCGCGTCGAGCGCGCACATGGCGCCCGCGATCCCGATCAGGGCCAGCAGCACGCCCCTCTTCCTTGGTGATGTCATTCTTGGCCCCTGGTGGATGAGTTGTTGTGTACTCATCATCGCCAGCGGAAACCGGCGCGACCATACGTCAGGTTACGTAGTCGCGCTTTCGGTACAGTCGACCATAGCATGCGTCTGACTTATCATATATACAGATTCACGAACGAGGCATCCATGCTGACCACCGCACAACGCGAGCAATACCAACGCGACGGCTACATCGTCATCCCCGACTTCAAACCGCTGGACGAGATCGCGCGCCTGCGCCGCCGCGCCGAGGAGATCGTCGAGGCCTTCGACCCTACCGAATCGCGCGCCATCTTCACCACCCGCGACCAGGCCCGCGCCAGCGACGCCTGGTTCCTCGGCTCGGACAACACGGTGCGCTGCTTTTTCGAAGAAGAAGCCTTCGATGCGGAAGGCCAACTGAAGCAGGCCAAGGCCCTGTCGATCAACAAGATCGGCCACGCGATGCACGACCTCGACCCGGTGTTCGACGCCTTTACCCGCGATCCGAAACTGGCGGCGGTGGCGCGCGACCTCGGCCTCGAACAGCCGCAGGTTTACCAGTCCATGTACATTTTCAAACAGCCGGGCATCGGCGGCGAAGTGCGCTGGCACCAGGACGCCACCTTCTTCGACTCCACCCCGATCAGCGTCACCACCTTCTGGTTCGCGCTGGAAGACGCCACCATCGAGAACGGCTGCCTGTGGACGGAACCGGGCGGCCACCGCGGCCCGCTGCGCGAGCGCTTCCTGCGCGACGGCGACCGCATCGCGATGGAAAAGCTGGACAGCACGCCCTGGCCCGACAACAGCACGGCGGTGCCGCTGGAAGCCAGAGCCGGCAGCCTGGTGTGCTTCCACGGACTGCTGCCGCATTACAGCGCGCCGAACCGCTCAAAGGTGTCGCGCCATGCGTTCACGCTGCATGCGACGGATGGGCGCAGCGAATATTCGGCGCGTAACTGGATTCAGCGCGATGCCAGTTTGCCGGTGCGCAGGTTCGACTAGGGGAAATCGAACTGATATACTGAATCGAGTATCTTTTAATGCACTTTTAGTGCGCGTAACAGCTCATCAACGCCTGAAAGCCGACCATGGATTGTCACATCGAGATTTTTCATGAAGGCCAGTGGCTCGAAGCCGCAGTAGCCATCTTCTCGGACAAGGTGCACAACGGCTTCCGGGCAAGCGACTGCGTGTTCGAATACGACCTGCTGTATGCCTTGGGCGACGCGCCTACGCCGGTGTCGCTGACGCTCCCGGTCGATGCTGGCCGCCACGCATTGGATGCGTGTCCCGCCTTTCTCTATGATCTGGTCCCCCAGGGAAACGGACGTCGGTTTCTCCTCGGGGAACTCGGTCTGCCCGATGCACAAGCATCCGATCTGCCGCTGCTGCGCGCCGGTGCGTTCAATCCCATCGGACGGCTGCGCATTCGGGAAGCCGTGCAATACTTCGAACAGCATGTCGAGCGCCATGACCTTGCCGCCGGCAGCTTCACGTTTGACGAATTGCTGGCGCGCGCGCCCGACTTCCATGAAATGATGATGGTGTACGGCATGCTGGCGGTCGGCGGTACGGGGGTACAGGGCGTCGCTCCCAAATACCTGCTCACCGAAGGCCGGGACGGCAACTGGCATCCGGACGCCGCGCTCCCGGACAGCCAGGCCAAGTGCCACTACATCGTCAAGCGGCCGCGTGGTCCATCGGAGGCCGACCGCAAGGTACTGCGCAACGAAGCGCGTTACATGCAGGTCGCCCAGCGCTTTGGCATTCGCAGCTTCGACCTCCCTGCTCTTCACGGCGATATGCTGTTCATTCCGCGCTTCGACCGGCGCGTCCAGGACGGACGCGTGCTGCGCTTGCATCAGGAGAGCGCAGCGTCGATCGCCGGCCTTGCCGGTTTCGGCGTGAAGGCCAACCAGTTCGCGTTGCTGGCAGCGATACGCAAGGTCGTGGATGCGCCACTGGAAGAGACCATCGAGTTCATCAAGCGCGACGTGCTGAATCTGGCCATGCGCAATCCGGACAACCATGCCCGTAACACGGCCGTGCACACGGTCGATGGCGTCACCCGCCTCACGCCGCTATTCGATTTCGCGCCGATGTACCTCGACCCGGAAGGTATCACCCGGGCGGCACGCTGGTACCACCGGGAGTCGAAGAAGGAATTGCAACGCTGGGAAGACATCCTGGCGCATCTGGCCTTGCCTGCAGCGGAACACCAGCAAGCGGTCGACGCGCTGGCCCGGTTTGGTGAGCGACTGGCGACGCTGCCGGACTGCATGCGCGAGGTGGGCGTCGATGGCGACATCATCGATTTCGTCGCACCCAGCATCGCAGCCCAAGCTACCCAACTTCTGGCATTGAGATAGTCATGAGCAAAAGAAAACCGTTCGACAAGGTGCAGGCCCGCGAGCGGCGCAACCGCATGCTGGACACTGCTGCCGCAGCCAGCTTGTCGCTGACCGAAGGCGTGCGCGAAATGCGTGCGATTGCCGGCATGACGCAGGAAGAATTTGCGCAGCATCGCGGGGTCAGCGCGCGGGTCATCAAGGCGATCGAACTGGGCCAGGGCAATCCGACCATGGCGACGCTGAATCAGATCGGCCAATTTTTCGGACTGGAAGTCGGTTTTGTTCCGGTCAGGCGAACGCCTGCAACCGAGGGCCAGCAGCCGCCGGTCACCGCGGCATCGGAACACTCGACACCGCAACCCGCGCCTGACTACATCACGTTTGCAGCCTTCCAGAAAACGATGCAGGACGTCCAGGAGAAAATCGATGCCAATACGCGCATGTTTTCCGAGGCACTCGCCAGACTGAACACGCCTTCGAGCGGTACCGGACAAGAACCGTCCCTGCCCAAGAAGAGAAAACCACGCGCCGCGTAGGCCCCTCCTGCACCGATCAGGTCATCCCATTAGTACGCGCCAGGTTGCAATGGCCGACATCTTGGCGTGGCGCCATCCGGCCCCCATGCACGCTGACCCGGTTCCGCCCGTTCTGCTTGGCGTGGTACAGCGCCTCGTCGGCGCGCCGCAGGATGTCTTCCCAGCGCATGTCGTCGACGTCGAGCGCCGCCACGCCGACGCTGACCGTCATCCGCACCGTGTGTCCTTCCGTGACCAGCGGCGATGCCGCCACCATCTCGCGCAGGCGCTCGGCGATGCGGCAGACGTCGGCCAGGCGGCTGTCGGCCACCAGCACCGCGAACTCTTCGCCGCCGATGCGGAACAGCGCGTCGCAGCCGCGCAGCACCCGGGCCGCCACGGCGGTCACGTGGCAGATGGCGGCGTCGCCGATGCCGTGGCCGTGGCGGTCGTTGACCGATTTGAAGTGGTCGATGTCGAAGGTGATGAAGTGGATGGCGGCGCCGCTGCGTTCGCTGCGGCGGAATTCGCGCAGGGCGATGTCGTGCAGCGCGCGCCGGTTCAGCCAGCCGGTCAGCACGTCGGTCAACGAGGCGCGGCGCAGGGCCCGGGTCTGGTCGTGGGTGACGATCAGGGCGCAGCTCATGGTCGCCACCGATAGAAAGACCAGCACGAACAGCGCGCCGCAGGTGTGCAGGAACTGGCAGTCGGCATCGACCAGGGCGCGCACGCCCTGCTGGGCAGCAAAGCCCAGTTCCAGCACGATCATCGGCAGATAGGCCAGGCGCGCGCCGCGGTCGGGCTGGCGCCACAGCAGCCAGGCAGCGCCCAGGTCGATCGCCATCACGACCGGCGACAGCACCGCCGCCAGCACCGGCTGCAGCGCCGGCACCAGGTGTACCCCGAACGCCGCCAGCGCCAGCACGGCCAGCAGGTCGCGGCGCGGACGCAGTGTCAGGTGGCGGCGCAGGCCCGCCAGGATGCCGTAATGGCCGGCGATGTACAGCACGTTGGCAAAGGCCGGCATCAGCGCGTGGTCCAGCCTGAACTTGATGGCGCAGGCGCCGATGATGCTGCTGGCGGCGAAGCACAGACCGGCAATGGTCCAGTCGAACAGGCAGACACGGCGCGAACTCGCGAGATACAGCAGTCCCATGCTGGCGGCCATGATCGTGGCCGCCAATGCGGATGCCACGACCAGTGTGAACGAATCCATGTCTACCTCTGCCTTACTATTATCGAATGTATTTCCAGAAGTATATAACTCTTGCCTATAGATAAATCTCACGCATTGTTTCAGTAGCAAAAAAACATCATCTTCTCCGGACTGGATGTGCTTGCACGCCAAGCCCGCAACAGAAAGCGGCGGCCGAATCGCCTGTGATATAAGTGCGAACCGCCCCCACCATCGAGGCCCCATGAGCCCCGCTTTTTTCGCGATCGTTGGCGCCCAGTTCTTTTCGTCGCTGGCCGACAGCGCCTTGTTCATCCTGTGCGTCTCGCTGATCTCCACGCTGGCCTTTCCGGAGTGGATGACGCCGATGCTGAAGATGGGCTTCGTGCTGTCGTACATCCTGCTGGCCCCGTTTGCCGGCGCCTTTGCCGACACCTTCCCCAAGGGCCGCGTGATGCTGGTCACGAACACGATCAAGATGTTCGGCTGCTCGCTGATCCTGGCCAAGGCCAATCCCCTGCTCGCCTATGGCATCGTCGGCTTTGGCGCGTCGGCCTACTCGCCGGCCAAGTACGGCATCCTGGCCGAGGTGCTGCCGGCGCGGCGCCTGGTGGCGGCCAACGGCTGGATCGAAGGCACGACCGTGGTCGCCATGATCCTGGGCACCATCCTGGGCGGCCTGATTTCCTCGAACGCGCAAACCATCGCCTGGCTGCTGCATGCCAGTTTCACGCTGTTCGGCTACGTTGTGCCGAGTCCGTTACATGCGGCGGTCACCGTCATCGTCCTGACTTATATGCTGGCGGCGCTGCTCAACCTGGGCGTGCTCAACAAGGGCAAGCGCTACGCCCGCACCGGGCGCACCCTGCAGACCCTGTTCCAGGATTTTTACCGCTGCAATTCGACGCTATGGCGCGACCGTGCCGGCCGGGTGTCGCTCGGCGTCACCTCGCTGTTCTGGGGCGCCGGCATGGTGCTGCAGATCCTGCTGCTGGCCTGGGCCCAGTCGGCGCTCGGGCTGAGTCTCGACAAGGCGGCGGCGCTGCAGGCGGTGTTCGCCGCCGGCGTCGTGCTGGGCGCGGCGCTGGCCGGCAAGGCGGTGCCGCTGGTACGTTCGATGGCGGTGATGCCGCTCGGCGCCGTGCTGGGCCTGGCGCTGTGCGCGATGGCGCTGGTGCACTCCGTGCAGGTGGCGCTGCCGCTGCTGCTGGTGATCGGCATCCTGGCCGGTCTGTTCGTGGTGCCGATGAACGCAGTCCTGCAGCACCGCGGCCACAGCCTGATGAGCGCCGGACAGTCGATCGCGGTGCAGAATTTCAACGAGAACCTGGCCATCCTGGCGATGACCGGCGGCTATGCGATGGCGTTGCAAGTGCAGCTCGGCATGAATACGGTGCTGGTCTTGCTGGGCACGGGTATTACATTAGTGACCTTATACCTGCGCATGATCGCGCGCACCATCTCGGGGCCGGCGCCCGAATCCTGAGCATGCATGGTGCATGAAGCGCACCTGTTACAGCGCGCTACTGCAAATTTACTACACCAAGGCATTTGTAACAGTCTTGTTACAAATCAAATAAACCTATGCCAGAGAGCTAAGACTAGAATATTTTCTTTCTTTCAATCTCTTACGTAGGGAAAACATGATACGTTTGCCGATCGGCCTGGCGGCGCTCTGCCTCACCATGTCAGCAATCGCAGCGGAGCCGTTCGACGACAAGTTCCGCCAGCTCGACGAACTGCTTCCGACCCCGACCACCATCCGCACCGCCTCCGGTGCACCGGGCCACGCCTACTGGCAACAGCGCGCCGACTACCAGATCCGCGCCACCCTCGACGAAGCCAACCGCTCGATCAGCGGCGCCGAGACGATCACGTATCACAACAATTCCCCCGACACCCTGAAATACCTGTGGGTGCAGCTCGACCAGAACATCTACAAGCCGAACTCGGATGCCCGCACCACGGCCACCCTGCCCTCGCGTGAAGCATGGCAGGGGCGCAGCGCGACCGACGGCGTGAAGTTCGACGCCATCCGCACCGTGCTGGAAGCGCGCACCTTCCCGGGCGGCTTCAACATCAAGAGCGTCAAGGACGGCAGCGGCCGCCCGCTGAACTTCACGATCAACCGCACGATGATGCGCATCGACCTGCCGCAGCCTTTGAGGGCCGGCGCGCGCACCGCCTTCAGCATCGAGTGGAGCTACAACATCACCGACATGAAGGTGCTGGGCGGCCGCTCGGGCTACGAGAAATTCGACGACAAGAACGACCTGTTCGAGATCGCCCAGTGGTTCCCGCGCATGGCGGCCTACTACGACGTCTACGGCTGGCAGCACAAGCAGTTCCTGGGCTCGGGCGAATTCACGCTGGAGTTCGGCGACTACGACGTGCAGCTCACCGTCCCGGCCGACCACGTCGTGGCCTCGACCGGTGAACTGCAGAATCCGGACGCGGTGCTCAGCGCCGCCCAGCGCGACCGCCTGAAGCAGGCGCGCACGGCCGACAAGCCGGTGCTGATCGTCACCCAGGCCGAGGCGGAAGCCAAGGAAAAGCAGCGTGCCACCGGTACCCGCACCTGGCACTACACGGCCAAGAACGTGCGCGACTTCGCGTTTGCCTCGAGCCGCAAGTTCATCTGGGATGCGCAGGGCTTTAAAAAGGACAGTACCAACGTGCTGGCCATGTCCTACTACCCGAAAGAGGGTAACCCGCTGTGGGGCCAGTACTCGACCCAGTCGATCATCCACACCATCGACCAGTACAACAAGTATTCGTTCGACTATCCGTACCCGGTGGCGATTTCCGTCAACGGCCCGGTGGGCGGCATGGAATACCCGATGATCTCGTTTAACGGCCCGCGTCCGACCAAGGACAAGAAGACCGGCGAACTCACCTACTCCAAGCGCACCAAGTATGGCCTGATCAGCGTGATCATCCACGAAGTCGGCCATAACTACTATCCGATGATCATCAACTCGGACGAGCGCCAGTGGACCTGGATGGACGAGGGCCTGAACAGCTTCGTCCAGTACCTGGCCGAGCAGGCATGGGAAGAGCACTATCCGCAGTCGCGCGGCGAACCGCGCGTGATCGCCGATTACATGAAGAGCCGCAACCAGGTGCCGATCATGACCAACTCGGAATCGGTCCTCCAGTTCGGCAACAACGCCTATGCCAAACCGACCGCCGCACTGATCGTGCTGCGCGAGACCGTGCTGGGCCGCGAGCTGTTCGACTTCGCCTTCAAGGAATACGCACAGCGCTGGAAGTTCAAGCGCCCGACCCCGGCCGACTTCTTCCGTACCATGGAAGACGCCTCGGGTACGGACCTCGACTGGTTCTGGCGCGGCTGGTTCTACACCACCGACGCGGTCGACGTCAGCGTCGACGGCATCAGCGAGTACACCATCGGCACCAAGGATCCGGAAATCGAGAAAGCCTGGCAAAAGGCCCAGCGCGACGCGCAGCCGATCTCGATCACCGACCAGCGCAACAAGGGCACGCTGCCGCGCCGCCTCGACGCGCATCCCGAGCTGAAGGACTTCTACAACGAGCACGACGACTTCACCGTCACCAACAAGGACCGCAACACCTACGCCACCGCGGTGGAAGGCCTGGAGGATTGGGAAAAGGCGCTGCTGAAGGAAGGCAAGCACCTGTACCTGGTCGACTTCTCGAACCTGGGCGGCCTGGTCTCGCCGCTGGTGCTGGAAATCACCCTCCAGAGCGGCAAGAAGTACATCGAGCGCGTGCCGGCCGAAGTGTGGCGCTATTCGCCGAAGAAGATCACGAAACTGATCATCACCGACGAGCCGATGACCGGCCTGACCCAGGACCCGTACCTGGAAACCGCCGACACCGACATCAGCAACAACGCCTGGCCACGCAAGGCGACGCCGTCGCGCCTGGAACTGTTCAAGACCGAGCGCGCACAGAGCGACATGATGAAGGACTTTGCCGAGAAGCTGAAGACGGCGAAGGACAAGGACGCCGCGACCGAAGCCCAGAAGGCCGAGTGATCGCGTTGCGGTAATATCGATGTGCGGGCCGACATGTAAATGTCCCGCACATGCGTAGGGTGGGCACCCCGTGCCCACGCGGAAGCCGGCATTACGCAAGCGTCACGCGTGGGCTCAGGGAGCCTACCCTACGACAACCATCAATTCATCGGCAGCCGCGCCCAAAAAGTGCCGCTGCCGTTTTACCATCAAGCCCACCCGATGAAACGCCTGCCCGCCTACCTCGCCGTTCTGAGCCTGATCGCCTCGCTCAGCACCGCATTGAGCGCCTCCGCCCAGAACTTCGACAACGACAAATTCCGCCAGCTCGACGAGCTGCTGCCCACCCCCACCGACACCCGCACCGCCTCCGGCGCCCCGGGCCACGCCTACTGGCAGCAGCGCGCCGACTACCGCATCCGCGTCACGCTCGACGAAGCGAAGCGCGCCATCTCGGGCAGCGAGACCGTCACCTACCAAAACAAGTCGCCGGATACGCTGACTTACCTGTGGGTGCAGCTGGACCAGAACATGTTCCGCGCCGACTCGGACAACCGCAACATCTCGAGCTACCCCTCGCGCGAAGCCTGGCGCACCGCCGCTACGCCGGGCGGACAAGCGGGTCTGGGCTACGAAGCCGCACGCTTCCTGGTCGAGAGCCGCAAATTCGACGGCGGCTTCAAGGTCACCAGCGTGACCGGCACCGACGGCCGGCCGCTCAGGAACGTCATCAACAAGACCATGATGCGCATCGACCTGGCCCAGCCCCTGAAACCGGGCGCCAGCTTCTCGTTCAACATGGCCTGGAGTTTCAACGTGCCGGAGACGAACGTGCTGGGCCGCCGCATGGGCTTCGAGCGTTTCGACAAGCAAGACAAGAACGACCTGTTCGAGATCGCCCAGTTCTTCCCGCGCATGGCCGCCTACTACGACGCCCACGGCTGGCAAAACAAGCAGTACCTGGGCGACGGCGAGTTCACGCTGGAATTCGGCGACTACGAGGTCGAGATCACGGTCCCGGCCGACCACATCGTGGCCGCCACCGGCGAATTGCAGAATGCGGACGCGGTGCTGAGCGGCGTCCAGCGCGAGCGCCTGCAGCGTGCGCGCAAGTCGGACAAGCCGGTGATCGTCGTGACCCAGGCGGAGGCCGAAGCCAACGAAAAGGGCCGCGCTACCGCGTCGAAAACCTGGCGCTTCAAGGCGAAGAACGTGCGCGACTTCGCGTTCGCCAGCAGCCGCAAGTTCATCTGGGATGCGCAGGGTTTCAAGAAGGGCGATACCGACGTGCTGGCCATGTCCTACTACCCGAAGGAAGGCAACCCGCTGTGGGAAAAGTACTCGACCCAGGCCATCATCCACACCATCGACAACTATAACAAGTACGCCTTCGACTACCCCTACCCGGTGGCGATCTCCGTCAACGGTCCGGTGGGCGGCATGGAATACCCAATGATCTCGTTCAACGGCGGCCGCCCGACCAAGGACAAGAAGACCGGCGCGCTGACGTACTCGAAGAACACCAAGTACGGCCTGATCAGCGTGATCATCCACGAGGTCGGCCACAACTACTTCCCGATGATCGTCAACTCGGACGAGCGCCAGTGGACCTGGATGGACGAGGGCCTGAACAGCTTCATGCAGTTCCTGGCCGAGCAGGCCTGGGAAGAACACTATCCGGCGCGACGCGGTGAGCCACGCAACATCGTCGACTACATGAAGAGCCGCAACCAGCAGCCGATCATGACCAACTCCGAATCGGTCACCAACCGCGGCGCCAACGCCTATGCCAAGCCGGCCACGGCCCTCAACGTGCTGCGCGAAACGGTGCTCGGCCGCGAGCTGTTCGACTTCGCCTTCAAGGAATACGCACAGCGCTGGAAGTTCAAGCGCCCGACGCCGGCCGACCTGTTCCGCACCCTGGAAGATGCGTCCGGCACGGACCTCGACTGGTTCTGGCGCGGCTGGTTCTACAGCACCGACGCGGTCGACGTCAGTGTCGACGGCATCACCGAATACACCATCGGCACCAAGGATCCCGAAATCGAGAAGGCCTGGCAGAAGGCGCAACGCGACGCCCAGCCGGCATCGCTCACCGACCAGCGCAACAAGGGCACGCTGCCGCGCCGCGTCGACGCCCATCCGGAACTGAAGGATTTCTACAACGAACACGACGATTTCACCGTCACCAACCGTGACCGCAACAAGTACAATGAAGCGGTCGACGGCCTGGAGGATTGGGAAAAGGCGCTGCTAAAGGAAGGCAAGCACTTGTACCTGGTCGACTTCAGCAACCTGGGCGGACTGGTGACGCCGCTGATCCTGGAGATCCAGCTGGCCAGCGGTAAAAAATACATCGAGCGCGTGCCGGCCGAGGTGTGGCGCTACTCGCCGAAGAAGATCACCAAGCTGATCGTCACCGACGAGCCAATGGTCGGCCTGACCGAAGACCCCTACCTGGAAACCGCCGACACCGACATCGGCAACAACGCCTGGCCGCGCAAGGCCACGCCGTCGCGCCTGGAGCTGTTCAAGACCCAGCGCGAACCGAGCGACATGATGAAGGATTACGGAGAGAAGCTGAAAGTGAAAGAGACCAAGGAAGCGCAGGATCCGAAAGACGCGGCCAAGGCAGCCGAGCAGGCGATCGAATCCGGCAAACCAGCAGACAAAGGCGCTGAATGAAGCTGCGCCGTTTCATGATGAAGGCCGCCTGCGTGGCGGTGCTGAGCTGTGCCGCCTGCCTCCCCGTGCAGGCGCACCGCTTCCACGCGGGCATCACCGACATCAGCTTCAACGCCCACACCGGCAACACCGAAGTCGTGCACACCTACATGGCGCACGACGTCGAAGCGCTGCTGGCCAACCTGTACCAGCGCCAGTTCGATCTGTCCGACCCGGACGACCAGGCCGTGCTGCGCAAGTACGTCGAGAAGCAGTTCTGGCTGGCCGACAAGGCCGGCAAGCGCCTGCCTTTGAGCTGGGTCGGCATGACCGTCGACACCGACAGCGTCACCGTCTACCAGGAAGCCGCCGCCACGCCGGCCGAGAAGGTCGAGACCATCCACGCCGCCGTGCTGATCGACTTCTTGCCGGACCAGGTGAACACCGTGAACGTCACCGCCGGCGGCAGCCTGCGCACTCTCGGCTTCAACGCCCGCCAGCCCGAACTCTCCGTCCACTGATCTTCGTCTCCTGACATGAAATTACGTTGCATCCCCCTCGCGCTGGCCGCGCTGTTCATCCACGCCCATGCGCTGGCCGACGACCCCGTGATCCAGCGCGTGCTGGTCGAAGGCGCGCGCGCCAGCCAGCTCGGCATCGCCGATTCCGCCAACATGGGCAGCGTCAGCCAGAAGGAACTGGAGATGCGCACCATCTACCGTCCCGGCGAACTGCTGGAAGCGACGCCCGGCCTGATCGCCAGCCAGCACAGCGGCGAGGGCAAGGCCAACCAGTTCTACCTGCGCGGCTTCAACCTCGACCACGGCACCGACCTCGCCACCTTCGTCGACGACATGCCGGTCAACCAGCGCAGCCACGCCCACGGCCAGGGCTGGACCGACCTGAACTTCCTGATCCCGGAACTCACCGCGCGCCTGGATTACCGCAAGGGCCCGTACTCGGCGCGCGACGGCGATTTCGCCTCGGCCGGCAGCGCCTACGTCACCTATGCCAACCGCCTGGTGCGCGACGTCGCCACCCTCAGCGTCGGCCAGAACGGCTACGTGCGCAGCGCCGTGGCGGCATCCAAGGAAGCCGGCGCCGGCGTACTGACCTATGCGCTGGAAGCCCTGCACAACGACGGCCCCTTCACCCGCGGCGACGATTACCGCAAGCTGAACGGCGTGCTGCGCTACAGCCGCGGCTACGCCAACAACGGCTGGAGCGTGACCGCGATGGCCTACCGCGGCAGCTGGGATTCGACCGACCAGATCCCGCAGCGCGCCGTCGACAACGGGACGCTGGGCCGCTTCGATGCCATCGACAATACCGACGGCGGCGAGGCGCGCCGTTACAGCCTGTCCGGCGTATGGCGCCAGACCACAGCCGATACCGCCTCCAAGGTCAACGCCTACGTCATCCGCAACCAGCTCGGCCTGTGGTCGAACTTCACCTACTTCATGGACGACCCGGTCCACGGCGACCAGTTCGCCCAGCCGGACCGGCGCGTCACCAGCGGGATCAATGCGATCCATACCTGGCACGCGCACCGCAGCGACAACCTGACCTCGGACCTCACCGTCGGTGCCCAGGCCCAGAACGACAACATCTTCAACGCGCTGGAAAACACCGAGGCGCGCCGTACCTTGTCGACCACGCGCCAGGACCACATCGTCGAGACCAGCGAAGCGCTCTGGATCGAGAACGCCACGCGCTGGAACGACATGTTCCGCAGTACGATCGGCCTGCGCGCCGACAATTACCGCTTCAAGGTGGCGAGCGACCGCCCCGAGAACACCGGCAAGGCCTCCGACAGCCTGGTCAGCCCGTCGCTGAACCTGGCCTTCGGCCCGTGGCAGCAGAGCGAGCTGTATCTGAACTATGGCCAGGGCTTCCACAGCAACGACGCGCGCGGCACCACCACCAATCTCGATCCGAAGACCCTGGAAGCAGTCGGCGAGACGCCCGGCCTGGTGCGTTCGCGCGGCATGGAAATCGGCCTGCGTACCGAAATCATCCCGAAGAACCAGACCGCGATCTCGCTGTACCGCCTCGACTTCGATTCCGAGCTGACCTACATCGGCGACGCCGGCAATACCGAAGCCGGGCCGCCGAGCCGGCGCGTGGGCATCGAGTTCTCGAATTACTATAAACCGTATAAATGGTTGTCGATCGACTTCGATGCCGCCTTCGCGCGTGCCCGTTCACAGGGCGTGGAACCGGGCCAGGAGCGGATTCCGGGTGCGGTGGAAGGCGTCGGCCAGCTGGCGCTGACCGTCAGCCAGCTCAGCAACTGGGAAGGCGCGCTGCGCCTGCGCTACTTCGGCCCGCGCCCGCTGATCGAGGACAACAGCGTACGCTCGCACGCCAGCACCACGCTCAACGGCCGCATCGGCTACCGCTGGTCCAAGGACTTGCGGCTGGAGCTGGAGGGTTTCAACCTGGCCAACAAGCGGGCTTCGGCGATCGACTATTATTATGCGTCGCAGTTGCGCGGTGAGGCGGAGGCGCGGGATGATATTCATTTTCATCCGATCGAGGCGCGGTCTTTCCGGCTGACGCTCATTAAAAACTTCTGAACCCCGTCGTTTCCGCCCAACTCCGTCGTCCCCGCGCAGGCGGGGACGACGGCAGTTATGCTACCGCCCCTGATTGGTGCTACGCTATCGGAATGACTACACCGCAAGCACCCTACACCGATCCGTCGCGCGTCGTCGATGCGCTGCGCAGCGACGGCTATGCCCTCCTCTCTCCCGCCGCCGTGGCCGCCCTGGCCGGCTGTCCGCTCGACGAGCTGACGACCCTGGCGCCGAGCTGGGACCGCCTCGAGCTCGACAACTACCTGAAGGACGGCGGCCGCTACCGGCGCCGGCGCCACTCCTGCTTTGTCGACGACGGCGCCGCGCTGACGCAAAGCCCGCACCGCGCGCACTGGCAGCCGGTCGAGTACAACGCCCTGCACGGCGGCATGCACCGCCTGTTCGTGCCGATCGAAGCGGGCACCATCGAGCAGCCGGCCTGGGGCAAGCTGCTGCGCGCCCTCGGTAGCGTGTGTTCGCAAGTCCGCAGTGCCGCAACCTGGTACGTCGAGGCCCACCAGTTCCGCATCGATACCGCCGACGGCATCGGCCGCCCGACGCCGGAAGGCGCGCACCGCGACGGCGTCGATTTCGTCGCCGTGATCCTGATCGGGCGTCATCACATCAAGGGCGGCGAAACGCGCGTGTTCGAGGCCGACGGGCCCAGGGGCCAGCGCTTCACCATGACGGAACCGTGGACCCTGCTGCTGCTGGACGATGCGGCCGTCATCCACGAATCGACGCCGATCCAGCCGCTGGGCGAGCACGGGCATCGGGATACGCTGGTGCTCACCTGGCGCAAGGGCGCGTTCCAGGGCGACGATGTGGAAGTGACCGGCGCCTGAGGAATCGATAACGCAGGCAAAAAAAAGGCCCGCTGTTGGGCGGGCCGGAATCCAGGTTTTCGGAGAAAAACTGGAGGAGACAGTTCCAATATAGCCCTCATTTTTGTGCACTGCAATACGGTAAAACTACGGTATTCAATCGTGCGCTGCCAGAGGGAAGTCAGCTCCTGAACAGTTGAAACGATGCAGTTCTTTGCGGCATTGCGGGAAAAACCTGGGCCAGTTGTTTATCGCCCAAAAGTAAATGTCGTTCAGCAACCTGCGCCAGCACCGAACGGAAATCGGTATGAACGGGTAAATCCCGTCCTTCGTTCAGTGCAGCGTCGCCGACGCCCTCCCATTCTCCATACACCTTCCCGCCGTTCACCTTTCCACCCAGCAGCCACATGACGTTGCCATGGCCGTGGTCGGTGCCGCCATTGCCGTTTTCGCGCGCGGTACGGCCGAATTCCGACATCACCAGCACCAGGGTGTCGTCGAACAGCGGCCCCAGGCGCTCGGCCAGCACGGCCAGGCCCTGCCCCAGCGGTGCCAGGCGGTTGGCAAGCTGGCCGCCGGCAGCGCCCTGTGCCGCATGCGTGTCCCAGCCGCCCAGCGCAACAAAGGCGAGCTGGATGCGGGGATCGTTGCGCATCAGCGTTGCCAGGCGTGCGGCATCGTCGGGGAAACCGTTGGGCAGCGGTGCGCCGCGGTCGGCGGCCATCATCTGCGCGGTTTCGTGATCCTTTTCGACGGCGGCATCCATCACTTCCCGGTGCGCCGTCCGGCCATCGGCATAGGCACGCCCGAAACGCGGGTGCCCGCCGTACAGCGCATCGAAAGCGGCCGCCATCTCCGGCTTGTCGAGGACGTCCGCCCTGGCCGCGCCGGCCACGTTGGGCAGGTTGACCGCGGCCGCGCTGCCGGCCAGGATGCGCGGCATGACTGGGCCGATGCCCAGCAGCCGGCTCGGCGTCGCGCTGCCCGGCAGCGCCGCCACCAGCCGGTTCATCCAGCCGTCCGGCGTGTTCTTGCGGCCGGGCGTGGCCGATTCCATGTAATCCTGGGCGTCGAAGTGGGAGCGGGTGGCGTCGGGCGAGCCGCTGGCGTGCACGAAGGCCAGCTTGTTCTGCTGCCACAGCGGCTGCAGGCCGGCGAGGGCCGGATGCAGGCCGAAGTAGCCGTCGAGGTCGAGCGCACCGCCATCCATGCCGGGCGCCGCCAGGCCGATGGTCGGGCGCAGGCGCAGGTAATTGTCGTCGCCGACCGGGGCGACCACGTTCAGGCCGTCGACCGCGCCGCGCAGCATCACCACCACCAGCTTCTTGCGGGTGGCATCGCCTTTTGCCGCTGCCGATGCCGATGCCGATGCGGCCCAGGCATGGGGCCCGAGCGGCAGCACGATGCCGGCGCCGAGCGCCAGCGCGTTCAGGAAATCCCTGCGTTGCATGGTCCAGCTCCTTATTGTGATCGGGTCAGCGCTGCATGAAGTCCGGGCTGCCGAGCAGCATGGCCGCGCGCAGGCGCTCCGGCCCCTGCTGGACGATGCCGAGCGTGCGCGGCGACAGCGATCCGGCCAGCGCCGCCTGCAGCGCTGCCGGGTCGAGCGGCACCGGCTTCGACACCGGCTTAGGTGCCTGCTGCGCAGCCAGCGGCGCCGTCGACGGTGATAGCGGCTGGGCTGGCGACACCGAAGCCTGGCCCACCGGCGGCACGACCGGCAGCGCTGCGGCCGGCGGTACAATCGGCACAGCCAACGGCAGCCGCCCTGCCGCCAGCGCCGTGGCAAAGCCGATCCGCCGCGTCAGCGCATCCGGATTCAACCACGCGGCCTGTGTATTCTTGTAGCCGTCCGGCGTCTGGCAACCGTACAGCGGCATCCCCAGCTGCGACATCGCCCCCGTCAAGGGCCCCACGTTCGCCACCGGCACCGCGCCGGCGCGCAGCGCCGACACCACGAACTGGTAAGGTGTCTTGAACTTGGCGCCCGCCGCCTCGGTGGACATGAACTCGGCGCTGGCAAACAGCGTGCGCAGCACCGCGCGGATGTCGCCGCCACTGGCGCGCCAGGTGGCGGTCATGCGCTCGACCAGGGCCGGCGGCGGATCGTCGCTGACGAAGTACTGGGCCAGCTGGCGGCTGATGTGGCGCGCGGTGGTCGGATGCGTGGCCAGCACGTCGAGCGCACGCTCGCCTTCGCGCTGGCCATCGGACGCGATGTCCTGGCCGAGCCAGGTTTTGCTGCCCTGGTCGTGGCGTTTCGGCTCGAAACGAAAACCTTCGCCGCCGGCGGCCAGGCGGCGCTGGTCGAAGGTCCAGCCGGTCAGCATGCGCGCCAGCTCGGTCACGTCGCGCTGGGTGTAGCCGCCATCCACGCCCAGCGTGTGCAGCTCCATCAGCTCGCGCGCATAGTTTTCGTTGAGGCCGCCCTTGGCCCGGTTTTTCCCATCCCGGTTCGGGTTCAGCGCCGAGGACACCGCGTTGTCGAGGTAGTACAGCATCGCCGGATGCCTGGCGGTGGCGCCCAGCAGCGCGCGGAAGGATCCAAGCGCATGCGGGCGAATGGCGTCGTTCTCGTAGCTGGTGACCAGGGCGCGGTCGATGCCCTTGCCGGCAAAGACATTGAAATGGTTGTACCAGAAGTCGACCATGACTTCTTCCAGCTGGCGCGGACTGTCGATGGCGCGCACCAGCCGCGCCTCGGCCGCTTCGCGCGCCACCCGCGCATCCAGCTCGCGGCGGCGCTGGCGCGCGCCTTCGTCTTCGTCGCGTACCTGCTTGCGCAGTTCGAGGTATTCGGCCAGCGAGGCGCCGGCGCCGCGGGTGACGGTATCGAGGCCGGCCAGGCGCGCCGTCAGCGGCGCCGGCAGCGCGATCGCTTCCGGCGCCAGTTGCGCCTCGATCCAGCGCTGCACACCCATCTGCGTCACGCGCTCGACGTCGCCGGGGCGCGGGCCGAAGGCCAGCCGGTTCAGCACGTGGACCGCCTGCTGGTCCGGCGCCAGCGGCGCAGCCTGCGCCAGGGCCGGCATGGCAAACAGTACAGCGCAGAGTGGCAAAACAGGCAAGACATGACGGCGCATGGTCGTTCCTGGAGGATGGCCGAGGCGGCTCGATAACATGAGTCTGCCTATGGCGGCAGCATTCCGAAAGCAAGGATTTGTAACATCCTCGCACGGTTGCTCACCGTAAGTACATTATTGCGGCGTCGACGATGCCTCTTTGTTACACTATGGCAGTTAAAGTTGGCCCCATCCGCCAGATCCCACCTTCCCCAGATACCATGATCCCATTCCGTCCCCGTACCCGGTTCGCGCTGTCCGGCCTCGCCCTGATCCTCGTCGCCGGCACCGCCGGAATCCTCGCCACCGGCCGCGCCGCCGACGACAAGAAGCCGAACGCGCCGCGTCCCGCGCTCACCGTCACCACCGCGCGCCCGGAAAGCGCGCGCATGCCGCTGCGCCTGGCCGCCAACGGCAACGTCGCCGCCTGGCAGGAAGCCGTGATCGGCAGCGAATCGAACGGCCTGCGCCTGCAGGAAGTGCGCGTCAACGTCGGCGACATCGTCAGGAAAGGCGAGGTACTGGCGGTGTTCGACGGCGCCACCGTGAAGGCCGACCTGGCGCAGGCCCAGGCCGCGGTGCAGGAAGCCGAGGCGAATGCCGCCGCGGCGATTGCCGACGCCAAACGCGCGCGCACGCTCCAGAATTCGGGCGCGCTGAGCGAGCAGCAGATCACCCAGTACATGACCACCGAACGCGCCGCCAATGCGCGCGTGGCCGCGGCCAAAGCGACCGCGGCCCAGCAATCGCTGCGCCTGAAATACGCCGAGGTGGTGGCGCCGGACAGCGGCATCATCTCGGCGCGCAACGCGACCGTGGGCGCGGTCGGCGGCGTCGGCATGGAGATGTTCCGCATGATCCGCCAGGGCCGGCTGGAATGGCGCGCCGAGGTCACCGCGGCCGAACTGCCGCGCGTGAAGCCGGGTGCGAAGGCCGAGATCAAGACCGCCAGCGGCGGCAGCGTGCGCGGCACCGTGCGCGTGGTGGCGCCGACCGTCGACGCCCAGAGCCGCGTGGCGCTGGTCTACGTCGACCTGCCGCCGATGATGCATGCCGACGCGCCCCTGAAAGCGGGCATGTTCGCCAGCGGCAGCTTTGAACTGGGCCAGTCGAATGCCTTGACCGTACCGCAGCAGGCGGTCGCGGTGCGCGACGGCTTTCCCTACGTGTTCCGCCTGAACGCCGACAGCCGCGTGAGTCAAGTCAAAGTTAGCACCGGCCGCCGCCTGGGCGACCGCGTCGAGGTGCTGGACGGGCTGGCGCCGGATGCACAGGTGGTCATCAGCGGCGCCGGCTTCCTCAACGATGGCGACCTGGTGCGCAACGTGCCTGCAACGCCCGCGGCCCAGCCGGCCAAGGCTGCCAAGGCGGCCAAGGCGGCCCCCATCGTCGCCGCGCGCTGAGGAGCATCGATGAACTTCTCGGCCCTCTCGATCCGCAATCCGATCCCGGCGATCATGCTGTTCGTCCTGCTCACGCTGGCCGGCCTGATGGCCTTCAAAGCCAGCAAGGTGCAGGACTTCCCGGACATCGAACTGCCGATCGTCACCGTCACCGCCACCCTCGACGGCGCCGCCCCGGCCCAGCTCGAGACCGAGGTCGCGCGCAAGATCGAGGACTCGATCGCGACCCTGCAGGGCGTCAAGAACGTGTACACCAAGGTGCTGGACGGCGTGGCCAATATCACCGTCGAGTTCATCCTGGAGAAGGACCTGTCGGACGCGGTCAACGACGTGCGCGATGCCGTCTCGCGCGTGCGCGCCGACCTGCCGGCCGAGATGCGCGACCCCAGCGTGACCAAGACCACCACCGCCGGCCGGGTGGTGCAGACCTATACCGCGCAACCGGCGAATGTGGGCGGCAAACCGGCCCTCGATGCGCCCGACCTGAGCTGGTTCGTCGACAACACCGTCTCCAAACGCCTGCTCGGCGTGCCCGGCGTCGGCGCCGTCAAACGCGTCGGCGGCGTCACGCGCGAAGTGCGGGTCGAACTGAACGACGAACGCATGGCGGCGCTGCGCGTGTCGGCGCTGGACGTCTCGCGCCTGCTGCGCAACGTGCAGCGCGAGGAACCGGGCGGACGCGGCGACGTCAGCGGCGCCGAGCAATCGGTGCGCACGCTGGCCACCGTGCAGACCGCGCAGGAACTGGCGCACATGGACATCCCGCTGGGCGACGGCCGCCGCGTGCGCCTCGATGAAATCGCTAACGTACAAGACACCGTGGCCGAGCCGCGCGCGCTGGCCGAGCAGGATGGCAAGCCGGTGGTCGGCTTCGAGATCTTCCGCACCCGCGGCGCCGGCGAGATGGATGTCGCCGCCGGCGTGCGCGCGGCGATCAAGGAACTGCAGGCCAAGCACGGCAACGTGATCATGCAGGAAGTGATCGACAACGCCGCCCCGGTCGAGGAAAACTTCGACGCCTCGATGGAGATGCTGTACGAAGGCGCGATCCTGGCGGTGCTGGTGGTGTGGTGGTTCCTGCGCGACTGGCGCGCCACCATCGTCGCCGCGGCCGCCCTGCCCCTGTCGGTGATCCCGGCCTTCCTGGGCCAGTACCTGTTCGGCTACACGCTGAACATGGTGACCTTGCTGTCGCTGGCGCTGGTGGTCGGGGTGCTGGTCGACGATGCCATCGTCGAAATCGAAAACATCTCGCGCCACCTCCGCATGGGCAAGACGCCGATGCAGGCCGCGCTGGAAGCCGCCGACGAAATCGGCATGGCGGTGATCGCGACCACGTTCTCGCTGGTGGCGGTGTTCCTGCCGACCGCCTTCATGAGCGGCATCCCGGGTAAATTCTTCAAGCAGTTCGGCTGGACCGCGGTGCTGGCGATCCTGGC
>Ga0265797_10000910_pt1 | contig 53181 bp, 29 predicted proteins | sample P2T30metagenome_FD_192433 | JGI IMG/M metagenome (GOLD analysis project Ga0265797, IMG submission 192433) | Plant litter microbial communities from East Loma Ridge, Irvine, California - P2 T30 | ecosystem: Environmental > Terrestrial > Plant litter > Unclassified | place: USA: California...
ATGGTATTTGGTTACTAATATAGGCTTGAAGGGCTAAAGAAATACGTCCTTCTGTTTCAGAGGGCATTATAACCAGACTTTGTTGTGTAATAAGAAGAAGAAGACAGAAGACGCGTCACGCGCGCGTTTTGACCGGCCCGCTTGTGTGACCGGCTCGCTTGTGAAGTACGTTAGTACAGTAGTAGTGACACTTTTATTCATAAGGTACTCAACAGCAAGGGTCCAATATCAGACGATCTTGACCCTGATCGTCGTCGACTGCTGCATCAAATGCAGGTGCTTATGGAAAGGTATGTAGGTATGAATTGGTACAGTAGTAAGCGATTTTGTTGGCAGATGATGATCGGAGTCATACCGTGATACGCGACTTGCCTGAGAAACGACGCATTGACACAAAGGCAAGACCATGGACCGACAAGGATCTCGTGCCATTCTCACGTAGTCGTTCATGACACTACCTGCATAGTGACCCGTCTGAGCGATGTTGTAGAAATGCACCGAAGCCGAGCTCCCGAAGAGAAAGAGCTCGGGTTTGAGTGCATTGTCAACCGCAGCTACCGCCCCCGAACGACGAACACTGTGTGTCGATGTCGAGAGTCAAATAAAGCACGTGAGAATACTAGGGGAAAAAAGAGACAGATTTCGTTAAAACGTCAATTGCATTTGTGCGCGTTTCCAGCATCCCAGAATATGCCCATGTTCCCTCCCATATAAGTAAGTAACTTTTTACCACTCCGATTATGCCCATCGTGGTACTGTTACTGTTACTGTGTAGTTGATAATGTATACAGCGCGAGACAAGCGAAGTAAGACAGAAAGAAAAGAAAAATGAGGAGGCGAAGAGCAGACAACCAAACCCTACACTCCAGGAAGCAAGGCAAAGAAGGAAAAAGAGAAGAAAGTAAACTTGACAGTGGTGATTTAGAACAGGCCGGCTGAGAGAAAGCCTTCTTCAAATCGTCAGACGTACAACGCGCAGCGTGGCGAGGAAGCGTGTAAACCTGCTTCCTATTTCAATCATCCAGGTTGGCGCAGCAACAAATGGAGATCCAAGCCTGGCTGTGGCGGATCCGAGAACCCCAGTCTTGCTTTTCAAGCAACATACAACGACGAGCAAGCAACATCAGTGTTCTGATATCATCTGATGTTTGCTTGCGTCTCCTTGGGATTTTCATATCCAAATCCCGATCTCAGACGCCAGAGAACCTTGCTCATGGCATCCTGGAAGAAGAGAAGAAATGAGACACGTGGGAGATTTCGTAGATCGTTCCGTCGTTCCAGTCAGACTGTCCGGATTCAGTAGACTTCGCCAACATCGCCGTCGTCCGTCCATCCCGCCTCGCTGCCCTCGGCCTCGTCAAAGACCTCTCTTGACTTCTTGCCCATGCCACCCTTAGGGTTTGGGCTTTGCATCGCACGCTTGACGGGGCCACCGCCGACGAGGACCGGAGCGCCGCCGCGGAACTTTTGCTGCTGCTGCTGCTGCTGCTGGGCACGCTGTCTGGCGTAGAATGCTTGCGTTGCATCTGCTTCTTCCGTGTCCGAAGCGTCGGTGTAAGTCTCCCAGTTCTCGCTGCCGGAGCCGCCATTCATGATGGAAGAGTTGTTGCTAGATGCGCGGGAGGGGGGCGCAAGAGGGTAGCCTTGGCGACTGCTGGGTGGCCGCGAGTATGAGCTCATCGATGATGCATAAGAGTCAATCGAGGGTGTGGCACGGAGGTATGAAGGCCGAGGAGGAGGGCCCATGACTGAGGCGGAAAGGTATGATCCGCGGTATGAGGCTCTGTCGTCGTAAGGATCTTCTGGCGCGATGTGGCGAAGGACACTTGAACTGCGCTCAAGCTCGAAGGGGTTCGAGTGTTGATGGGCAGGAGTAGGAGTGGGCTCAGGGAAATTAAAGGAATCCTTCATCTTGAGCTGAGGAGAGGGTCGAGGAGGTCCAGCTTGGCCACGGATTGTGGAGCTGAAGTCTTCATTCTTGAATCCTGCCGCAGTCCTCGGCCTTGGGATGAACTCTTCGTTCTTTTGCGGTCCACCGGCGGTTCTCGGCCTTCTCTCAGGCGAGTTGTTTCCGTCGTGAAGGTTACCCATGGGCAGTCTAGAGCCAGCAGGAATCTTTGACGGAGATGTGAGCTTGGGCAGTGCACTGTTGCTGCGAGAGTGACCGGGACGAGGTGATTGAGGAGGACCCGAGGAGCCCATGACCGAGTGACCGAATGTAGATGCAGAGAGTGGGTTACGTGTGGAGCTAGACACGGCGGTGGGGGTCTTGCTGCGCGTCGGAGTCTTGCTCCGCGCCGGAGGCTGGCCTCGTAGTGTGTTGGCTCTGTTTCGTGTGGTCGAGGAAGGAGCTGGCGCTCTGCTTGCGCTCTTCGGCCCATCACGGCTGGGAGGCAGCGCGTTGGGTGTCTTACTCCTGGGAGGCGGTGCAGACTTTTCACCTCTCGCATCCAATTCGTCCAAGTACCTCTGGCCATGGACGCAGAAGGGTCGGCCGTACTCATCTTCCCAGTCCTCAAGTGTCTTGCGGAGATCCGCCTCGACCTTTGGCAGCTCTTTGGTGATGCGCTTTCGCTGTTTCTCTTCGCGCAGCAGTTTTCCAGGATCACGCCTCTCACCCTTAGCGCCCTTCGCCATCAGACGTGAAGCATCTTGACTGCTCTTCTCAAGGTCCTCGCGGTCCTGAATAAGGCTTCTGTGTCTGTCAATGACAGCGAGAATCGGCGCACGTTGCTCTTTCAAAACTTCAAGACGGGAGATCTCTTGTTCGTGAGCTGATAGAAGTGCATCCGAAAAGACGTCTGAGAATGCAGGCGCAAATTCGAGCATCTCCTCCTCAGCAAAGTAAAGGCTGTCCCAGAGCTCTTGGAGCTTGAACCTGGCGTCCTCGACGAAGAGGTGGAGGTTCTGGTGCTTGAGCTCAGTCAAACGGGAAAGCTCGTCCTCGAACTCGTTGATTTGGCGAAGCCCACAACCTCTGTTAGCAGCCAAGAACTGTTTGCGCTCAGGCTCCTCGACGCCTAGGCGATCCCACAGGCCTTCGACAGTAGATTTGAGGTCTTTCAGCTTGCGCTCCCTGGCAGACTTTTCCGAGATGAGCTTGTCCTTTCTGGCAGTCAGGCGCTTGAGATCCTCTTGATGAAGGCCGAGCTGCTCCGGTGACTCGCGGGCAAACTGCACAATGCGGCTATCTACCTGTGCTTGTGGCGTGCCAAGCTCTGACCAGAGGTTGATGATGTCGTCGGCGGTCTGCTTGACGGTAGCCACGCGCCTGTTGTATTCCTCGTAGACGCGCGAGAACTCGGTATCGAGCGAAGCCACATAGTTGGGACCCAAATCGAAGGTAGGCGCAAGCTTGGAGTTGGGATCTGTGGGTGGAAGCTTTACCAGGAGGAATGAAGGCTCCAAGTGTGATGCATACGACTCGAGAGCTTCGGCCAGTTTTCTGACTTGCTCATAGCGTTCGCGGTGCAGCTTGGCTACGGTGTGGTGTTTTTCTTTCAAGGTCTGGATGCAGGCCAGCAGTGGGAAGGTGACGTCCTGTTCTACCTCGTATTCGTCTTCTGCTTTGGTGTCGTCAATCGCGCGCTCCATCTGACGGATTGTGGTGATGAGGCGCCGGGCCTCTTCTGTGAGGTCATGTTTTTCTTTTGCGACGTGATTGAGCTGGCTGTGTAGTGTCTCTGAAAGGGCGGCAAATAGCTGGTGGCATGTTAGCGATCGTCTCGTCTCACTGCGGGCCATCACTATTGCTGACCTCGGACTCGCGCGAGTCGCGCTCGTGTGTGGGTACGCCAATCTCATCGAAGAAGCTGTGTAGGCGCTCAATGATGGTGGTCACCTGTTGGGACAGGTAGCTAGTGTCCATGATGAGTACGGCTGCCAGCAGCAAAGACTGTGAAGTCGTGTCTCAGTGGATCCCCAGACGGGGGAAGGTCGGCGAGGAATGTGATGCTGTGATTGTTGCTGCTGTTTTGATTGCGCTGGGGTCTATGTTTGGGTGTTATTGTGATGATATCGTCGCTACAAGGGTGCACGAGGAAGCGAATGTGAACAGACGGGGAAAGTCTGGGGCAGATGTTGCGCGATGGTGGAGTGGAGAGGAAGATGTGTATGTTGTCTGTGTTGTCGATGAGCTGAGTAGCGCAAGACACTCAGGTTTCATATGTTTCTCAGGTATCCATCGACACAACGGTGGTTGCTATGGAGGACGGAGAGGCTAGGGGCGGGCCGTCTGTCCCAACGGTTCGGCACTCTTTAGCGGACCCAAGGCCGACGATCATCACGTCACGATGGCAAACATCTGCCCAGGTGCTCTTTTTGACGGGCATGGCATGCGCCGATGCAGGTCAGGCGCAGTCATGCCATGTCCGACTCATGCCGACCGCGTGCGCGCTGAACGATCATTCGGCCGTTTCTCTTCCGCGGCGCAGAATGTTTAACTCAACTCCGAGGACCCTTCACGTTTCATGGACTTTCTGATCCTTCTAATCTGATCGCTTGAACATGGCTACCACTGCGACCGCGACTGATCTCCTTCCAACACCCTCAGTGACACCACCTCCCCTCGCCGTCACGCCTGAGTTACCTGTTCAGATCAACACCGCCACGAGAAAGCACCACCTGGAGCTCAACCGCCTTATCATCGATCGCCTTCCGTTGGCTCTACCGCCGAGCGCGAATGGTCCAAAAGTCTACGCTCTAGGCCTGGCCGCCTTTGCTCAAATATATCTCGCCTTTGAGCAAGCCTTCGACGACCTTGAACGATCGCAGAATCGTTCGGCGACAACAGAAGCAGACGAAGAGGCGGCTCACCAGCGCGATGTCAAAGCATGGCTCGTCAACTTACGCCCGCCCGGCTTAAAGCGCTCCTCTCGCATCAAGCGCGACCTCCAGTACCTCCCCGAACTCGATCGCTCCAACTTCTCCGGTCTCGACAACGAAATCAACTCCCACATCCACGAGCTCGCTGCAGAGAAACCCCACGTACTTGTCGCATACACCTGGGTTATGTACATGGCCATCTTCTCCGGCGGCCGCTGGATCAGGTCGCAACTCGCCGGTGCCCAGCCCGAGTTCTGGACTTCACATACCAACGCTGGCCCGGCGCTCGCGGAGAAAACGCCTTTAAGCATGCCAGGGTTTTCATTCCTCTCATTCAACGGCGACGAGGATGGCGAGGACATCAAAGTGGAGTACAAGAAGAGGTTGGCGTTGGGTGAACATATCGTGTCGGACCAAGAGAGGGAGGAGATCATGCAAGCCGCACAGGAGCTGTTCGAGCGATGCATCTCAATTGTCCACAAGTTGGATGAGGAGGTTCGCAAGCAGGAAATGATCAGTCGCCTGTTGCCCTTGGCCCTGGTGACCGCGGTCGTCACTTTTGCATTGGCGTACTACAGTTACCGTCATTAGTGGAACTGATGGGTGTCCTGTGATTCTTTTTTGTCGCAGCGCGCGAGTTCCTTTTTCTGGGTATTTGGGTTGCGATGGTGGAGATGCAGACAGAGACGGAGACGGAGATGGAGATCTCGTGGGAGACAGATTCCTTTGGTTACGATACCCCTCATAGAACACAGCATAGCAACGGCATAGCATAGCACAGCACGGCCAGTCATTTGTGTGGACCAGACTGTTAGGCAGGCTGCAGCGAGCATTGCATTTAACTTGTCGCCTTGATTTAGAAGGCACGAAACCATCCTGTTACATCGTTCAAGAGTCTTATCATTAACGTCCGAGTAGCGATCAAGTGATATACCTCACGAGAGTCGCTTGGGAAATCGACGCTATGTATTCCTTTGGTGCTGTCAGTGATTTTTCGAGGCCATTACTTCAAGTGTGTCCCGTTTCTACGAAGACGCAGGCTAACTCTCATAGGCCGCCTTGTGCCGCTTTCTTGCAGCAACGATGTTGCAGGTACCACCACTCCCTCAAAGCATTCTTACTGGTGAGATGATATTACTGTATCTCTATAGATTACACAGTCGTATAGTTCATCGTGAACCTTTACTCATCCATCTTTATATTGTACACCCCTCTTCAGATCATACAGCAGTTCCCTTCGACATGCTCCCTCGAGGTAACCGATTCGACACGAGCGCCTAGCGTAACAGGTCCAGAAACATGCTACCCACCCTGAACGGTCCGTGGCAAGGCCCAAATCTTGTACTGGTGAATCGAGAAGCCACCGGTCGGTCGCGTGGCTTCGCTGGAATGAAGACCGGACAGTCCTCGTGAGAAGTGTGGTGGCAAATTTGGTCGTTTGCAAGGCCAGGTTACAACACACGATGGTCGTGTAACCGCTGATCGAGGAGGTTACAAGTGTGTGAGCGTAGGCTGCCCTTCCCGTTTCTGGACATCCACCGCGCTGTGAGTGGACCAATTCCAGGATGCTTGGTCATTGAAGCTCGTGTCTTGCAAGCATGGAGATTTCTTCGCCCTTCAGACACGCCGAAGACCAGGTAATTTCGTGTTGGACGCCATAAGTGTGGCATCGGCATCAATTCTTAGGCTCCACTTCCTCAGCGGGCTTGGTCGCTTGGTTTTTCTTCAAAGCAGCGATTTTGTCGTCCAGGAGAGCAATCTCAACATCGATCTTGAACTTCCTTTCCTTCAGCATTTGGGCATACTCCTCGTTCGAGAGGCGAGACACAGCGCCAATACTGGTCATAGACTCCCAAAATCCCCGCTTGGGCTTGTCTTCTTTCGGAGTCGCAGGAGTTGCCGTCCATTTGTTGCGAAGTGCCTGGCTGGCCCAGCCGAAGAATCCCATGACAAGAGCTCCGGGAATGATGTTTGAACGGCTTCGGAAAACGGCCCCTGTCAGACCGCCACTGACGGCACCTGCGATTCCGCTGGCTTTACTGCGGTCGCCGGGCGTTTGGTTACCAGTGTCCCATGCATGGAGTACGAGGCCTCTCGTGGCCCAGAAAGACGATCCGAGGGCTGAACATTGTATAGCTGATGCGAGGGCGAAAAGCTTCGGCGTGGGAGTACTTTTCAGAATGCCGGCTGTGCCACCAACGAGAAACCCGGTTCCGCCTGTGATAAGTTAGTTTGATCATCTTCTGTGTCGATGCCTGATATTTGGTAATCCCCGATGATGTATGAGATCTTTCTCGTTGTACTGTTCACCACATGTCCCTCACATCACCATTGAACTACTGTAAGGAGATGGACTACACTTACCAGAGAATGCACCCACCTTCACGGCAGGCTCGAGAACGGCAAGGAGCGGATCTTCTGTGGGCTTTCTGTTACTGACAGCGGGCGCCGACATATTCACAGAATTTGAGGTCTGGTTGGGCGGGCCATGCAAGTCGTCTAATGATTGACGGCGGCAAAAGTCAATCGCATCTGCCCTCTCCCTTGAAGCCTCGAGCACGGTGGTTGGACTTTGAACTTGAGCGACGTGCACAGTGTGGGGTCCTTCGCGGATAGTCCCGTCAAATCGTTCACCCCAGACGTTGACTTGGATATTTTTATGTCAACCTAACCTAACCTTTGCACCGCAGACAAACACACGAGCGCACCCAACCAGCGCTCAATTCTCAACCCAAACAACCAGACAGGAACCCGTTTCCTGCCTCCAGCAATCAAGCGTAGCTCCCGGCTACCTGACAACCGCAATCATGGGTAGGTACATATATCGCGCGATTTCGCATGGCACGGCGTCTGTGGGTAGCAGCAGGGAAGAGATCATGGACGGACGACGGCGCAACATTCGCGCAAACAGCGCTTGCATGAACACGCACTGACAATCACTCTCTGCAGCTCCCAAGAAGAAGATGGAAAAGATGGCGCTCGGCGATTTCCTCGCGGATCAATGTATGCATACCCCACCTACTCCGAAACGGAATTGCAACAGGACGGAAACTCACAATAATTGCAGCGCTCGGATCGTGGGCCGACGAGATGGACGCGCAGCCGCTGCCTTCGGCCGGCTCTGGATACAGCGCTAGGAATGCTCAGAGGAGCGGCGACAACAGAGAGGAGGGCAGGGCTTTGAACACCTCCGCCTGGGAGCGCACTGCTGGCGGCGTCGGCGGCGGCAGCGGCAGCGGACAGCGCGTTGCTGGCTTCGGTAAGATCACTTTGCAATTTAGACTATCAATCGGTGGCTTCATACTGACGACGGGTCCCAAGATCGTCCCTTCGCTACTCGCGAGGAGCTTCCCATGCCCGACAAGCCTCCATACACCGCCCACCTTGGAAACCTCGCATTCGACGTCACCTCGTCCGACATCGAGTCGTTCCTCAGCGGCTGCGAAGTCACCAACATCCGCATTGTCGAAGACAAGCTTGACCACAAGCCAAAAGGCTTCGGCTACGTCGAATTCGCCACAGTTGATGGCCTGAAGAAGGCACTCACCCTCACCGAGTCTCAGTTCATGGGCCGCAACATCAGAGTCAGCGTTGCTGAGCCTCGTAAGTATCGACGCCATCTTTTGTACAACTCATATCACTAATGACGCCACAGCCAAGGAGCGCATCGAGTCCAACCGCGACTTCTCCGACTGGTCCCGCAAGGGACCTCTTCCTGAGCTGCCCGGCCAGGGTCGGCAGCCCTCGAGGGGTTTCGAGCGTCGCGGTAACTTCGACGAGAGGTCCGACGCAGGCAGCGAGGCTGGTGGCAAGAGGCCTGGCTACTTCCAGGACGACGGCAAGGTCCGCGACTTTGGTGACTGGTCTCGCAAGGGCCCTCTCTCGCCCACTACGACTGCTGCTATCCCCGCACGCGAGGGCAGAGGAAACCCCACCTGGGGTGAGGGCCGTGGCTCCGATGCTGGCTCTCGCCCTCCCCGCAAGGAGTTCCAGGAGAGAGCCCCTGTTGAGCGTGCCCCGACGGCTGCCGAGCAAGACAGCAAATGGCGCGACAACATGCGTGCCGACCCCGCTCCTGCCGCTGCTGCCAGCCCTGACGCATCAGCTCCCTCTTCTCCCCAAGTCGCCCAGGCACCCAAGGAGCGCCCGAGACTCAACCTCACAAAGCGTACTGTTTCCGAGCAAAAGCCTGACGCCACCCCAGCCCCTGCCCCTCAATCAAAGGCATCGCCCTTTGGTGCTGCTCGTCCCACCGACACTGCCCAGCGTGACCGTGAAATGGCCGAGAAGCGTGAGATTGCCATCCGCGAGAAGCGCGAGGCCGATGAGAAGCTCAAGGAGGAGAAGGCCGCCAAGGACGCCGCCGCAAAGAAGGAGCGCGCCGAAAAGGGCCAGTCCGAGCAAGACGATTCCGCTCCCGGCACGAGGCGCACTTCTCGCCAGCAAAACGGACCTCCTAAGAACAACCCCTGGAGGCAGAACGGCGAGCAAAGCGACAAGGGCAATGTCAGCATCCTGAAGCGCGATGAGGTCGCCGAGCAGGAAGGCCAGCGCGACACACCCGATGGTGACGCCAACGGCGACATCGTCGCTGACAAGGAGACCAAGCCCCAGGAGGTCGTCAGAGAGGTTACTCGTGACGCCGATGAGGGCGCAAAGCAAACCGAGACCACCGCCGAGTCTCTCGAAGACGACGGTTGGTCGACTGTCGCCGCCAAGCCCAAGAACTCTCGCCGTGGTGGCGCGCGTGCCATGGCGTCTTAGTTGGGCGTCGGCCTCGCGTGATGCTAAAAGGTCGACTGGATACGTTCCTCGGTCGGCCGACCCAAAATTTCTTCTCAAACCTTCGACGACCTACTTATGGATGCATGGAAAAACTTTTAGCGACATTGCCAGGAAGGACGCAAAAAATTCTGATGGTCACGCAAAACGCACACTCCTCTCGCAATATGCTACACGCCGTAACGCAAAGTCCCGTGACGGCCTAGGAATGTTCAAGACTCTCCCGCGCGCGCACACACACTTTAGTGTATAGATAAACGACTTCTCTTTTCCAAAAACCCTGCGGCGTTGGCGGCGCTGGCGTACCTGCTTCCTTCTGGCATTGCGGCACGTGGCGAGCGCTCTGTTTTCCGTTGTTGTGTGGGAGCGAAGATGGGGTGGGGTTTTCTGCATCTTCTAGTAAGTTTCCTCTTGCGAGTTTTGTTATTGTTTTGCAGAATGACCAAAAAGAATGTGTGTTTCACTCTTATGACCCGTTTTTAAGTTTGCTCACACCACGACTCATTGCATGAGATGCTTGATATCAATTGAGTCGCATGCGGAGTCGCAGGTCGCTTAAGGTATTTTTGAAGTCTGTCTTTTTGTTTGCTTACCGACGAAGAAGCTAGGTAATAGTGTAGGTAATAATATGCGCATCTCTCAACGTAGGTAAGCCTGCCCGATCTTTTGTGGCCGCCATCGCCAGCAATGCTAAAAACCAGCGACGGCGCATCCGCAATGTCGAACTCATGGAACACACAAGCTGAAGCCAACAAAGCCACGACTGCCCTGCTAATCCAAGCTTATCACAGTAACGATGTACTCCAGTCACGTCGCGCCAAACCTCCAACGCAACGCAACGTAACGCCAACCTCACCTCAAAGTCAAGAGCGACCCTGTCTGCCCTTCACAGCAGCACGCCTCCTCGTGCGCACCTGCCCTGTGCTGCTGCCACGGTCGTCAACTTGCTCCTTCTCGACAATGTACCCGACCAGCAGCTCCGCCAGGCTGCGGCACATGGCCATGTCATTCAACAGCACGTAATGCCCGAACGGAGTCAACAGGCCCTTCTGGAACTGAGCCTGCACTTTCGCGCTGCGGCCCTCGCAGATCTCCGCGATCATCTCCAGGGCTTGCTTGCGCTCGTTCGCCACGCAGATGGATCCCAGGGCTGTTGCCGGCTGCACTTGTACTTTGAAGCGGAGTGTGCAGCCTCCTGACTTCTTACCAGTACCGTGACCGTTAACGACGTCGTCAATGTCAATGTCACCGTCATCGTCATCGTAGTCCTCGCCGGACTGAGATTTCCCTCCTGCAAGACCACGCAACTGCCTCGTCAAATCCTGCGCATCACCACACAGCAGCCTCAGCACAATAAACTGGTGCGCATCAGCATGCGAGCGCGGATCCCACATGCCCATATCCAGCTCGATCGGGCGCAAGTAACGGGCGAAACCCGCGACGCCGCTGCGAGCCAGCCATTCGCGCAGGCACTCGGCGCGGTCTTGGTTGATGTGGTGGGCACGGTTCATGGGGTGGATGCCCGGGATCGGGTCGGCTGGCTGCGAGTAGGCGGTCAGAGTGCCTGCGACGATGCAGAGGCGGATTCTGGACCAGAAGAGCGCGAGGGTTTCGGCGCGCAGACGGCGGCTGGTTGCTGTCAGGGCTAGGGCGGAGCGGGTGCGGGTTTGGTTGCGTTTGAGGCGTGGGTGGGTTTCGCGGATGTCGATTGTGGTTTGGGTTGTTGGGGGGAGGAGGGCGGTGAAGAAGTAGCCGTAGATGCGGTTGCGCAGCTCGCCTGAGAGGGTATCGAAATGGCAATGGAGGGTGGTGGTGGTCGCCATTGTTGGTTAGTTGGTTGGTTGGTATTGTTGGTGTTCGGTATTGCTGACTGACAATAGGAAGATGGTTGTCGATTGGGGTTTGGACCTTACCTTACTTGCCAGGTGGTTGAAGTGGGAGGGAGGGAGGAGTCACAGAGGGTTTATCTTCTCCCTTGTCCTCCGTACGTTTCCTCACCATCACTTGCATGTGACGACCTCTTTACTCGTGGGTTGCAAAGAAAGGTGGGCCCAGAAAGTATTTCACATGTCTTTTTGGGCCGTTCGCTCCTGCTGCTTGAAGAAGTAGACATGTGAATAGTCGGAGTGGTTCGGAAGAAGTGGTGTCTAGACCTTCACGGGCTCTTCACGTGAACCCGCTTGTGTTGTGCCTGGGTGTGTAACAGGAAGCTGGCATGTCCGTGTTCGTTGATGGCCGCCGGAGTGTGAACATCTGCATTTTCCAGGATGGTCACCTCCAGATGTGGGCGCCATTGGCGGATTGGAAGCATGAGATATCACAGCCTCCACCACGACGTCAGAGGTTGAAAAGTCAATGCGGTCCCAGTGTAATGTCGACATGTGAGTTATTGTATTGTCATCGGGCAGTATTGGCCATACTTTTCCGTTCTAGTTGCCGTTTTCATGGATCTTTGCACTTGGAGAAAGGTACCAGCATGAGGATGATTGTAGTCCGCAGGTGCCTCCAACGTAGCCCGCACTGTTTTCCGGAGCCCGTGAAAAGGACGACGAAGACTTCATCTCAGTGTTTAAGCCGGGAGCGTCGATGCTGGAGATTGCTGAGCGTGGAAGAGCAGGGGCGACTGGTGGGAAGTGAGGTCGGATTTGAGCTGAACGGACGTCCTTCGAGGCTGATCCTACTCCCTAGGTGAGATAAAGTGGCAACACGCTTCATACTTTCCTAGTTGGTCAGCATTTCCCATCAAGCAGTCATACTTGTCGTTCCAATAGCATTCCTGGTAGCTTCTTGCCTTTACAAAAAGGCTTGAGCATGAGTCCGAGTGTCATCCACAGCTGCAATCCAACGCTGCATGCGCCACGAATCCAAAGACTAGCCGCCAACCCTCATGTAGAAGGCGGAAGCATGTCGAAACCGGGAGCGTGCAAGTTGAAGGTACCTAGATAGCCAAGTCCAAGAAAAGAACGGACAGACGGCTGAGAAGTTGAAGTCAAAGCTGAGCCAATCCGTGCCCACAACAGACGATGTGCCTTCCAATGCCAAGCCTACTCACTGAGTGAAGGCGAGTGAAGGACAGCGGCACTGCACGCTGATCAGCTAGCCAGTCATCCATCTGCCGCTTAACGAGACGTTGAGGCACATTCCATCTGCATCTGCAATGACTTCACTATTTACCCGATGAACAGATTGAATCAAACCGGGACCAAGCCAGCATTGCCAAGGGAGTAAGTACATCGCTGTCAACGGACTGACAGATTCGAGGAGTAGATGGGATTGGGAAGATGGGGAAGGGAAGAGGAAAGAAAAAATAGGAAAAAGGGAAAAGTATAAGGGACCGAGGAGAGCAAAAAGGAGTGGGATGAGCTGGAGGGGTGAAGCAAGTGAAGTGAGTCGACGGGGAAGAAAGACATGGCCAGGTAGATCACGAGAAACAAGTAGAGAGGTAGAGAAATAGATAGATAGATAGATATGTGAAGAGATTGGGCGCCGGCCCAACGCCCTCGCGCCACGCTTTACACAGAAAGGTGTAAGTAAGGTATTCGATTCTATGTGAAAATGAGAAGATAAATTCGGTTTCATCCAAGAGGCATTTACCAGCCAGCCTCGAGAACAGTGAAGCCACCGTTTGAACGCCGTGACAAGAGATCCTTTCGTCCCTCATAGAGAGTCGGATAGACAGGGGGTAATAGATGCAAAATAGACAAAAGAAAAAATAACAAAAGAAAGATGCCTTCAAGATTGTTTTCGTTGGACCTCCTTCCACTTCTCCTTTCCAGACGTATCGAAGATGCGCGCCTTTCTACCATTTTTGATTTTACGTCCCGAGTTGGGTCGTGAATTGAGTCGTTTCAGATCGTTAAGATTCTTGTTCCCCTTTTGACTGGCGAGCTCTTCATCGCCCAACCGGCACCCAGCCACGTCCAATGTCCATACTCCTATGTACGCGACCTCCAGGTGTGAGTGGAATGTTGACACGGCCGCCGCGATGGCTTTCGTCGCCGCTGTCCTCTTCGTCGTCGTACGTGTCGCTCAGGCGGGCGAAGTAGTCCGAGAGACCGCTCGTGGGAGATGCAATGCTGTCGTACTGGGGAGGTGGTGTGATGAGGGCGGGTGGTGGAGCCTCGTCCTCGAAAGCGGGTGGGTTGAATGAAGGAGCACGGAGAATGTGCATTGGTCTCGGGTGGCTCCTGGCGTTTGCTGTTGGTTGAGGGCCGTTTAGGTGTGCGGTGGGCGGGCGGGGGAGTGTGGGTCTTTGGAGGGGAGGTTGTGCTGTGTTCATGTTGTTGTTTGCTGCATTCATGGCGTTCATGGCAGGATACGCGACCGGTGAGTTGCGGCGGCGAGCGGCGCCTGGGCAGCCGCAGTCGTATAGGTGGGTGCCGTTGATTCCTGATTCCGGCGAAGTGTAAGCTGGAAGGGAGATGTTGGCTTGCGTGGCGCGACATGAAAGAATGTGGAAGGGCGAGTCGATCGAAATCTCGAAATGTCGGCGTTTCGTGGGATCATTTTGGTCGGGCTTTGAAAGACGCATGACGATCTAGAGGTTTGTTAGAATTGAAGTCATCATCCGCTGTCAGCACTGTTTTACTGACCTTGATCCAGTGATGCACTTGGATGTTCGAATATGTCGTGTCGCAATGCAAGCGTTGATGGCGGTCTTTGTCCTTCATTGTGTGACAACTTGGCAGTTGAACATTGAACTCCATCTCAGTCGGTCCAATGTTACTATCTCCATGAAGATTGCCTAGCAAATTTGTCGGATCTGTAGGTGTGACATTCTCGCCTTGTGCCGCTCGCACTCGAGCGTCGTACGGAATGCCACCACCAGCTGTGATTCGCATGGTACTGCCAGGGAATGTACTCGTAGGGTCGCTATCGGATCGCTTCTCGAAGAGTTGGACCTTCTTCGTAGGCTCCATGCGGTGAACATGCTTGTTCGAGCAGAAGTACTCGATGTTTTCTGTCACCAACACCTTGATCCTGTGACATTGGACTTTTGCGAGTGGTGTGAGTTTGAAAGCTATAGGAACTTGAGATCCCAGGGGGAAGCTTTTGCCTGAAATCACAATGTCGTAGTGTAGTTGATCCTCCCAGTTCCGGCTGATGGCGATTGGCTCGACTTGCTCTAATGATCCCTCGCTTGGTGCTCGAATTAGTGTGACCTCCTTCGTTCCAGCGAGGTTTGCGCGGAAAGCTCCAGATCTCTCTACCGTGGCCTCCAGCTCGTACTTGACGCTTCCGAGATCGACGTCTATTGACTCGGGTAACCGACTGTCAATCGGTAGTTCGAAGTTGTAGAGGTAGTCTCCTGGTAAAAATGTCCGGTAGCCCTTGGTGGCCACTGAAGGTCCGTTGCTAGGGTTCTCGCCTTTTCCGAAACTCCTCGACTGATTGACTTGCAATGATAGCCTCTTCGCGTCTTTTGACGTTAGGTTCAGTGCTGAGATGTTCGGTGATGCCCTTCCCAAGGGATCTAATCGGGCCGCGCCTGTTGAAGCACTATCCGGTCCTTTGGCGAGCTGAACGTGGTCTGCGCCGGTGCTGGTCTCTGCGCTGTCGAATTGTGCGTTAAAAAACGGCCAGGTGTGGTTCATGATAATGTTGGTCTCCTCGAATTCCGACTTCTTCGGTGGTATGCCTTCGGGCCACTTTGTGACAGCTTTACCTCTGAATCTCAAACTGATAGCCTTGATCTTCGCGCTCTTCTGTACTCGGACATGGAGACTTCCTCGCAACATGGCGGTGTTGCCAGGCACTGCCTCGGAGTTCTCGAAACCTTGCAAGAAGAGCACTGGCTCAGCCAGATGCACACCAACAGATACACCATTCCCTGCTGCGAGCGGCTTCTCTTCCTCGATGTTTACTGGGATCACGCCGTTGCCGAGTGTTCCATTCGCGTTGAGCTGCGGCGAGACGGCCATGCTGATGGAACTGTTCTCACTCCCACTAGATCGATTCGTGGCATGCCTCACATCGCTGTTTAGTCTTGGTCTGCTGACCATGCCACTAACTGGGCCACTGATTGATCCTCTGATAGCTCCTCTCATGTTGTCGGGTTCTATATCGACCGTCCTGGGCGTGGAGCTAGCGGGGGACCACGACTGGCGATTCTTCTTGCTCTGCAGCTTGGTCTGTGTCTTGTCTCGGGAAGAATCGTTTTGGGACTGTATGACGGATCGAAGGAACCGTTTCGCTGATTCTCGAGAGACCGCCAGCTTGAATGAGGAACTACGCTTCGGCGAAGCGCTTCGGTATTTGGGACAGTCGTCACTCGGGGTGGAGGCGGACAGTGCCTTTATGCGGATACGGCCAGCTGGGGTTCGACGAGGCCTGAAGAAGTCGAGGTTGGAGAGAGTGCGTATAGGGCGTTGCAATTGAGGTGCTGGTGGGGTTGGAGATGGGGTGTAGAAGATACGGGCTCGATTGTGGCTGCGGTACTCCACTGCGGCTGCCATGGTGAGATGGTGGGTCAGCTTGATTTCTCTGGGCGATGATGATGATGATGATGGGAAAACATCGCGGCGATCTTGCTTAAGAAAAGCTTCTGGAAGAAGATAGTGTGAAACAGATAGGAGAATGCAGGACCGGCCGGGTCGTGCGGTGACCTGGCGCAGCTGGCAGGAAGCAAGGTGATACACGGCGTCTTTCCCTGCCAGCGCGCAGGAGGCACGAGCGCGTACAGTAAGCCAAAGAGCGGTGGTGCAACTTACACTGGTCGTGGGCGCGTCGACAGCTGGGATCCGTGTTACTGCCCAACAGGAAGAGCAGTGCCGGGATGGCAGCGTGACAGTCGTTTCAGCGTGTAATTGCGACGGTCAAAGCACGCCAGTACACGACTGTGGGTAGGGCCCTGGTGCAGAGTGAGGTGGTGTGCACAGCCAGGGAGATAGATACAGGAATAGAAGGGGAGTCCAGATGCAGACGCAGGACGCGATACAAGACAAGAAACAGAAGGTAGTAGTTTCCAAGACGGGCTGCGGTCGGCAGCGGCAGAGGCCAGGAACAGAAGACAGGTTTTGACTACGCCTGGTGGTAAGCAAACAAGCCACTCCCAAACCGATCCCTGCGCTGCGGATACCCAAACTATGGAAAATCGAGCTGGGGTTGCTAAGATCCTGACGTGGAGTGGAGATTCGCAGAAGGGAAAGGCTACGCAATGCGCCCAAGTAGGCTGAGGTGATCGTCCAGGACGGCGCCGCGTAAGGTTCTCACTGGCGCTACTGCTGAACCCGCGCGGAGATGGCGGCGTGGTCGGGTCGATGATGGGTTTGGGTTTGATGCGGGACTGTACAATTAATTCATGGCAAGGATGGCGAGATGGTTGAGGAGGAATGTAATCAAGTCCCAGTAACAACGATTGATTAGCAAGACTCATATCTGACTGTCAGCAGTAACTGGTGCATAGAACTTGCAGTATGTACCACGTCACGCAAGATACATCATACCAAACGTCCATGTTCGGACTCTTCTGCACAGCGTTTGATAGTGGGCAGCGTCCACTGTCGTAGCGCAGAGGGAAACACGCTAAATCAAACCGAGCGTTGATGAAGCACTCTGCCAAGGTCGTCATGGGCCCAAAAGCCCAAGTCTATGCAGCGAATCGGCGCTGGCGGAGAGTCATTGTCACTACTTACTTACGACCAGGTAAGATCAGGTCATTGTTGTTCAAGACATTCGCCGACAGCATCCGCTTCCACGCCAATCGACATTGCTCTGTTCTCGACCGCGGAAGGCTTGTGTCATACTAGAATAGCCAGCCGAGACTGGGATGCCGATGGGCCGGACAGGAAGCATGCGGCATCCGCTCTTCCAAATCTGATGCTGCGATGCATGACGACGACCACCGACCCAGCGGTGACCTGTATCCAGCACATGGCACCGTTATCGAGCCTTTGCCAGAGAGTCTACATGTATACACACGGATGCCACGGATATATGTACAGGGCCACCTGCAGAGGCGAGCCTCGGCACTTGACCGCAGACATCACACGACTGCTATCAAGACCTTGTGTCTGTCTGGGCCAGCTGCCACTCGTCCGCCCGCAGCAATAATGTTGGCAGAGAATGGGAAAGCAAATGTCTTGATCGCAGCTGCGCCCACCCTCTACGCGCACGCTGCTGAGTCGGAGCTGCGCCGACCGAAGATCTTTTCAGTCATCTTGCCAGCAAATTCTGCACTACTCCAGCAGTCCAGTAGTAATCGCTTGGAGTATCTCCATGGGGCATGAAGTCTTCGGGAGGATCGGCAACCATGTATGTCTCCAGCGGTATCGGCGTCTGTCTCCGAACTGTGCAAGGCTCTGTCTCTGCCTGCCCTGGTGGCTGGACGATCGCGGTTCGTGTCCTGCCAATATCTGCAGGACAAATCCTTCACTGAATTCAGCCTCCATACTTGCATTGGTTACAGCGTCAGTGAGAAACATTGTCAGCGTGTATGCACGACAGGCGTGGGTGTCGGTCGTTGAGTTATCGTAGTGGAACTTCCATGTGAACACCCATACCAGTGACGGCATCTCGCGTGGGCTCATGCTTTCCAGAGTCTGTGCTCCATTGGGACCGGCGTTGATCCATAGTCAGAGGCGAGACGAACAACAAATGGGCGGATAATTTTTATTCGAGTACAACGGCAGTGAAAGGTTTGGGAGATCGTACTGAGATATACCGGGCCAGTCTGTATTGTACAAGTGTGGGGTAAATTGTTACCAGAGCGCGTTCAAGATCTCGCGCTTTGGTTGATCGACACGCGACTGGCATGGACTCTCTGGACGAATAGTATGGCGGATAACGGTAAGTACATGTCGATATCGCTGATGACACACTAACACTGACATCCATCCAGGCAAAGACCTTTTGCCTCTCAGCAACGTCGTGCTATGTAGCACATCACTACCGCAGGATGTTCGCGTAGGTCCGACCAATTCAACAAAGCCCGATGGGTACGCATATTTACTAGAACAATAGATCAGACTGGCCGACACTGCCCAGCAGATGGGCGCAACCCACAAACTGGATCTTACAGGCGAAGTCACTCATCTCATAGTCGGCGACATCGATACGCCAAAGTACAAATATGTCGCCAAAGAGCGGCCGGATATTGTTGTGTTGGACCCCAGCTGGATAGAGGCAGTACGCGAGGCATGGATGGACGGAGGAGACGTCGATGTCGAAGGTCTCGAGAAGACCCACCGATGCCCTACCTTTGCCGGCCTAAAGATCTGCATCACTGGCATCCCGGACCAGGCCCGAAGAAACGAACTGTCTACCACCATCGAGCACGAGGGCGCCGAATACCACGGCGACCTGACCAAACAAGTCACTCACCTGTTGGTGGCTGCACCTGAAGGCGCAAAATACAAAGCTGCAAAAGATTGGAGGATCAATACAGTTTCATTAAAGTGGCTGGAAGACAGCGTACAGCGTGGCATGGCTTTGGACCCGCGATTCTACGATCCTACAATGTCGGAGGAAGAGCAAGGCAAAGGAGCATACAGGAAGGAAGCTGGTCCTCGAACAACATTGGGCAAGCGAGTCAGAAATGAGGAGCGTCCCTCCGCCGGGAACGAGAACAGCAAAAGGAAGCTCAGGCGGCATGCTAGTAGGCGGCTTGAAGACCACAGTCAAGACATGTGGCAGGATATATCCGCAGTGGACACCTCAGCAGTCGTTGCTGCGCCCTCCGAAACCGATCAGTGGACTGTTGGCGAGGACGATTCACAACTCAATCTGGGACCACCGGGACCACGGCCACAAGACAGAAAATCGCTCGATGCGAGGGAAGTCCGCACAGTAGAGGTTGCTGAACCAGAAAGACAAGGAGTTTTCGCTGGATGGCGCATCGCTATGCAAGGTTTCGCGAAAGACAAGGCACAGCGCCTCGCACAATACTTGGAGCCAAACGGAGCACATGTTCTTCGCCTGCTGAAAGACTTGGAAACAAGTGAAGACGAGGGGCACCCTGGCAAACGCTGTCTTCTTGTGCCTCATGCGCAGCCCTCTCCAGGTGTGCACATAGACTCGGCACCATTTGGAATCATCACGGCGACAGAGTGGTGGGTGGAGCGTTGCCTTCTCTATAAGCAGGTCTTAGATCCAGACCATGATGTACTCAGTCGACCTCTGTGGAACCTGAACATCTTGGGCTTCTCCAGGCTGACAGTGTCCACTACTGGCTTCTCTGGCGTGGACTATCGACAGGTGGCTGAAGCTGTCAAACTCTCCGGAGCGACCTATCAGGAGCAGCTGAATTCCACGGTATCCGTACTCGTAAGTGGATCTTCAACAGTCAAGAAGGAAAAAGCGTACTATGCTGCAAAGCACCATATACCAGTCGTGACGGCCGATTGGCTGTGGACATGTCTGAAGACGAAACGCAAGGCTTCAACAGAGAGATTTAAGATCGAGCTTCCCAAATACGACCCCAACGATGTCACAGGGCGGACATCAATGGCTAGCCCTGCCTTGAGCGATACACTGGCAAGATCGAACAGCACCAACACGAAGAAAGACAACCAAGCTCTGTCACGATTGTCTAACACACGAAAACGACAGACGACACCGTCACTTCCACTCCTGTCTGGTAAATCAAGTCCGAAGGCACCCCCTCCCGCTGGACCTTTCGTACACGAAGACGAAGATGAAGAAGATAATGATGATTCTGCTCGTCCCGTGAACGGTGATGACAAACCTGCTTCAGAAAAAGCCGTACCTTTGCAAGATATATCAGCCAATTCACCCCGCAAGCCGTCTTCTGCAGAAGCCCATGCGACGAAGACATCAACTGAACATCACCAGAGTTTGGACGGTCCGCTTGATGCCGAGGAGGCCCAACCCATCGACATGCCTGCCGATGAAACGTATGAAGCACCCTCACACGGCGAAGACGAAACTCCAGCACCCTTGCCAACGCCTCAGCCACCCGTCCGTCCTCAAGCCGAATGGACCGCAGACTTAGCGTCTCTCATGGAAAAACAACAGCGCCGGCCCTCCTCAGAAAACACCAACAACCCAGCCCAGCGGCTCAAGCACCGCAAACTCGGCCGCGCGATCAGTGGAAGCAGCCTAGCTAGCCGGACCAACGAGGTCTCTACAAGCGCACAATTACACCACCAAGATACAGCATCCAAAGACAACTCGTTTTCGGAGTCTCCGGATGAGCTCACTGCTACTGCTGGGGAGCACGACCAGCCCAGCACGCAGATCGGCTACGAGACCCCGGAGGCTGAGGCTGCTAGGAGGCAGATGGCGAAACGCATGGGGACGACATACTCGGATGAAAGCGTCGGGACGCGCCTGGCTAGCTTGGGCACTGTAAGGGATAGTGCTGGGTCCGGAGCTGCTGCTGGCGGTGGAGGTAGCAGGGCGGCGAGGACTAGAGCAAGGAACTGAGTGGTGTTGAACGATTGATGTTATACATGACTGATGGCGATTGGGATCGAATCGCGAGAAGGTAGGCGACAACAGCACATGGATACCCGTCGCTTTCCCGGCCGCGATTTTTTGTACATATGTGTTTACTCACACACCGCATTGCCAAAGATAGATGATGCATCACCAGGCATCGAAATTTCCAAACCCACCTCCCTTGCGCTTCTTACTCGGCGGTTCAGGCGCCGCCGACTCTTCCCAGTCTCCCACGATTTCATCTTCGGTGTCTTTCGAACCCGACGGTGCCTGCTCGGCAGCTTTGCGCAAATACTTGCCAACGCCGACTTCCTCACTGCCCTGATCCACTTTCCCATCCGCCCTAATCCTCTTACCCGTCCACGTAGTCCTCTCATCCTCCGCGCCTCCTTCACGCCTCAAAGCCTCCCGCCTCGCCTCCTTAGCCTCATCCTCAGACCGCTCCTTAAGGAACTCCTCGAAAGGATTGACGAAGATAATCACTTCCTCGATCGCGCACCTCTCCAACGGCCGGTCTTTGTCGTCGACAGGAACCGCTTCCAGCCGCGCCAGAGCGTCCAGCCCTTCCATCACGCGGCCGAAGATCGTGTGCTTGCGATCGAGGTGTGGCGTCGCGCGGTACGTGAGGAAGAATTGTGACGTGTTGGTGTCTTTGCCTTTGTTGGCCATGCTCAGCACCCCGCGGCCGTCGTGCGTCAACGGGCCCTCGAGCTCGTCGGCGAACGGTTTGCCCCAGCAGCTCTGCCCGCCGCGGCCCGTGCTGGTCGGGTCGCCGCCTTGCAGCATGAAATTGCGGATGTTGCGGTGGAAGGCGACGCCGTTGTACGCGCCTTTCTTGGCCAGCGCGATGAAGTTCCAGACTGCTTTGGGGGCGAATTCGGGGTATAGGGCGAGGTTGATACTGCCGTGGGTTGTGCGCAGGCTGGCGTAGCCTGTGTGCTTGACCCGCTTGGGCTTGAGCATGTATTCTTCGTCGCTGAGGATGGCGCGGTCGTTGGAGGTGTTAGGCGTGAGGCCCGTGGATGTGAAGGAGGCGGCGGCTGCGCCGCTGGTGAATTGGGCGGCGTTGTACGGGGCGGGCTTGGTTGCGCGGTGTTTTGAGACATCGGTGGCTGCTTTCCGTGCGTTTGCGAGGGCTTGTTGTTCTGCCGGAGTGGCTGATCCTGATGCTGCTTTCTCGCGCTCTTCTCGTCGTTTGGCGACAGCGTCTTTGGCTTTGAGGATTTTGGCGGCGGATCCCAGGTTCTCACTTTTGACGCCGGCGCCACGCTCGGCCTCTTGCTCCGGTGTGAGCATGTTCGCGCCTTCCTGTAGGTGCTTGTACTGGCTCAAGTCGCGAGATGCGACGTTCTGAGGGTCCTGCAGGGTGATGATGTCTTTCCGTGCAAAGTCCTCATCGGTGACAAGATCCTTCCAGATCTTGCCCTTGATGTTGAGGCGCTCCACAGTATCCCATGCAAAGACATTGCCCGTATTCTTCAGAGCGACGATGTGCGTATTGTCCGTGAAGACCTTGAACGTGACCGGATCCACGTACTCTCCATCATCGTTCTTCGCAAACTTCAGCTTGATCAAATCCGAGCTCTTCATGGGTTTCCCATCTACCGGATTCGTTCCATGCTTCTTGATCCATGGTAGGATGTTGGTAAGGTCGAAAATGGTGCCATCGACTGTGCAGACTGGGTGTTCGAAGGGTTGCAGAGATACCGCGCAGAAGTTGAATGGTAATCTTTTGAAGCTTGCGCCTGCTACGCCGGTTCTGCGCGCATTGGAGCCAGCCGATGCGCCGAAAGCATCTTCGCTGGACCACTCGCTGTGGGTGATCTAGAGCATCTTTGTTAGAGGGTTTTGGGATTGGTCGCGTGGATTTTGACGACGTACGTACAACTTGTCGGTACCTATTATTCCGTCAGTGAGATTTACGAGTAAAAAGCGCTTTGGTGATCGTACCTTTCCCCATGGCGATTGATGATACTGTGTTGCTGTAAATGGTTCTACGAAAGATCGAAGCCCTTCCTGACGTCTGTAGCCTCGCTTGGACTTGCCCGATTGAGGACTTTGCGCCGGCAGATCCCGCGCCTCGACTTCACTTAACTGGAACAATACCAATGCACTGAAACTGGACCTCCACTTACATCTTTTGGCGATCACATGTACAAGCGAGGCCAACTGGGTCTGATATCGAGCACACGATTCACAGCACAAAGTCGATCATTTGCCGAACCACGCACCAGTATCGGGTATTCGCCAACACCCGAATCGAACTTCCATGCTACGCGACCATCGTTCAACGAAAGATTGAATGCTTCAGTGTATAGCAAATGCCGCTGGAGAAGCTTCCATTAGTGTTGGCAGGTGACGCCGAAGTCTTGCTCACAGGGACAGCCACAGATCCGCTGAAGTTTTGTTGCCGACTGTTGAAAGTAATCGCTTTGCTAAGAACTCATTGGATCATTGACGTACGAATCGTATCTTCGTTGCCCGCATTAGACCGACATAACCTCTGGCACTCCTAAGGAAGCGATCTCGCTGGTACGGCAAGAAAAGCAGCACAAATATGTGCCTGGTGGCATGAGTCGCGAATCCGTTCCCACGTGTCTCGTGCGACTGTAGCGATTGTTCTTTGATCAGCCTCGTCTAGAACATAGAGGAAGACCCACAGCCAATCGAGAATCAACCGTTCCTTCGGACTAGGGTCTAGAGTTCCACGACTATCCACGACGCTCACATGCGTGGCATTTCCTTTGTATTGCTCAACAATACTAAGGCTATCACACAAAGGTCGATCATCTGAGAGTAGTACAGCAAGACAATACTAAGACTCGATCAATGCTTAGCAGCGCCTATATCTCAAGCCGTCAGTAATCTCCGGCTCTTTCTCTTCCCAAAACCAACCAACAAACCACCTTCCGAACGCAATCACCCAAACGTCTACATAACCAAGCACGTCAACCCACAACCCAACAACCTTCTTCTCTCCACCGCCAACTCATCTAACTACTTCACACTCGTTAAGTCACCGACTTCTCAACCACCAACCGCCAACATGCAGTTCACCACCGTCAACTTCTCCCTCCAGGCCCAGGGCCGCCCCGTCAGCGGATGCACCGTGTCCGCCCAAGGTCGCCCTGTCAGCGGCTGCACCGTCTCTGCCCAGGTTCGTAACACCCACAACTCACACTGATTGCGTGTTCTGAATGGCAACTAATTTTCCTTCTATAGGGCCGTCCGGTCAGCGGCTGCACTGTCTCCTTTGCCTAAATGCTTTCCTCTAATGGAAGCGTTTGAAGCGCAAAGCATGCGTGCACTTTGAACAACATCTCTGTCCGGTAGCGTTCGCCGCGATGGTGGAGATGGCGGAACTGCACCACACTTGTGGCACGCGAGTTTCTGAAGTTCCTCTTTCTTTTTTGGCTCTCCAAGGCATCGGATCATGAGTGCGATTCACAGTCGTACTCTTTAGTCTGCGGCAGGCTTGGGTTTTTGCGATTTGCTTTCGGGCGGTCGACTGAGGCCTGAGCCGCTGTAGTGCTCAATTCAATATTCTTAGCTGCTTCTCCAATGAACTGGCTTACAAAAACTTTAACTGTACTCTGATGTGAATGTTCCTTGTGAATTCTCGAATGTCATTGGCGATCGAGACATGCCTTGCACACTGCTTTAGCTGGGTATCTTATTCTCAAAGCCCCTCTCCTCTCTGCTCCTTCATCATAGCTCTATACCTCTCAATAACCTCTCTACGAGCGTCACCGAGCTCTTCACGCTTCTTCAAACTGCCAGACGCGACCGGCACGTTCGCAACATCCACCTTTGCACCTCTGATAGGCTTGAACTTCTCCTTGGGCTTCACCAGTTCGGGAGGCGCTTGCACCACATCATTCAGTTTCGCCCGTTGCCCTCGCTTCTCCTTCAACGACGCCCATATGTCGCCCTCCTTATCGTCGCTCTCGCCAATCGCCCGCGCTCGCTTTCCCTTGCGCCCGCCCTCCGGCAGCTTGATGCTCTCGCCGTACTTGGCCGCATTCTCCTCGTCTTCCTCCTCCTGCTTCTCTCGTGCCTCCTCCCTCTGCTCCTTGATCTTCTCTTCCTCCTCTCGCCATGTCGCGTACAACTTATGCATCTGCTTCTCCTTCTTCGTCCGCCTCTCCTTGATCCCATCCACCGCCTTGCCCTTCTGAATCAATCCAGAGATCTTGATCGCCTGGTCGACTCGCGCGTTGTAATCAGACATGCGCTCGCCTGGCTGGATCTTAGGCATCTCAGGCGCATCTTTCTTCGCATCCTTCGCAGCAGTGGAACCGTTCTCCTTCGACGTGATCTTCGCCTTCTTACTCGCCCTCCGATCTTCGCCCTCGTCTAAACCCGAAATATGGCGTTTGTTCGTCTGTTGTGCGATCAGGCGCTGGAAAGCGCGCGGGGTGTCGTCGACGCCATAACCGTCCACGACCGCTTTGCCTTTTCTCCTGGGTTTCGCGTCGGCCGATGATGCTTTGGGCTTTGCTTTTGCCGTCCCTCGCTTGGGCGCTAGCTTGATGTTGTCTGCTTTTCGTCCGGTTTTGGTGTAGGCTGCTAAGGGTTGGGCGCTGGTGGTGGGCGCGAGGTTGAAGCTGGGGAAAAGATGGTTAGAGGGATTTCGCTGGATTCAGGTTATTGGTGGGTGCGTGGACTTACTCATTCGCATTTTGCGACTTGCGGGTATGTTTGTGAGGCATTTTGGTTGGGTTTGTCGAGGTTCTGTAGGAAAGTTGATACTTTTGGTCTGGTAAAAGTTCACAAAAGTCCAGGGCATGTCGTCCCGAGCTCCCCCCGAAAGCGGGCGCGACCTTCAAACATGTGATAGAGCTTGAGCTTCAGTTTCTGGACAATAGCGGCGTCAATTTCCGTCAACGACATACTCGGCGAGATACCACATTGAAAGGCCTTCAGCTTATTTCTGGACAATCATCGCCCAAGATGCCTCCAATGCCGAGTCGCATGACCAAAAACAGGGTCAAGGACTTTCGCTACCGACCTGGAAAGGCAGAAGTGGAAGATGAGGAAGACGAGTTTGAGTCTGAGGAGGAGGAAGAAGAAGAAGAAGACGACAATGCGACAGAGGCGCCAAAACCCTCGGCACCCGCGCCCAAGGCTTCAACATTTCCGACACAAAAGAAGCTTGCGATCGATCTTAGCAAAGCAGACCAACAAAGGTCGACCGTTCCCGAAACCTCGGCGCGAAAGCAGCCCGACGATGCAGATCTGGAAGGTTTCGAGACTGCTTCGGAGTCTGAGGAAGAGGCTGGCGCTGACGCTGGGGAGAGCAGCGAGGATGAAGAAGAGGAGAGCTCAGAGGAGGAGGACAGCAGCTCCGACGATGAACCCAAGAAGCCCATGCTTGCGCCCAAATTTCTCTCGAAAGCCCAGCGTATGAAACAGCAAAATGCGCAGCCCGTAAAGTCAGCCGAGGAGATCGCGGCGGAAGAGGAGCGACGGAGGAAGGAAAAAGCCGATGAGATGCTACAAGCGCAGATGGAGCGGGATCAGGCTGCTCGCGCGGCAGGGAAGAAAGCATGGGATGACGAAGACAACATCGAAGAGGAGGTGGACGACACAGATGGTTTGGATTATGAAGCCGAGCGGGCGGCGTGGAAGCTGCGTGAACTCAAGCGCGTACGTCGCGACCGTCTCGCGATCGAAGAGAAAGAAAAGGAGAGAGAAGAGATCGAACGTAGACGGGCTCTTACCGCCGAGGAACGCGAAGCAGAAGACAAGGCATATATCGCGGCGCAGCAGGACGAGCAGGAGGGCAAGAGCAAGATGGCCTACATGCAGAAATACTTCCACAAGGGCGCTTTCTTCCAGGGCGACGAAGAGCAGGACGAGGAGGTCAAGGCTGCTCTGAACAGAGATCTGGCGGGTGCGCGATTCGAAGACGAGACCAGCAGCAAGGAAGTCTTGCCCGAGTACATGCGGATTAGAGACATGAGCAAACTGGGCAAGAAGGGTAGGACGAAATACTCGGATCTTAAATCCGAAGACACGGGTCGCTGGGGCACGTACGAAAGCAAGAAGAAGGATTACAATGGTCTTGACGACCGATTCAAGCCGGACGACCCTAGAGCTGGCGGCAGTGACCGGACGGGTGCTAATGCGGCCCCTGTTGGTGAGCGGCGAAGGAGAGATGATGAGGGCGGACAAGGAGGACGCGATGGAAAGCGTGCGCGTTACGATTGAGAAATTATGTATTGATCTTGGAAGCGTTCTGAGCGAGGAGTCAAGGCGCATTGTTGGGTGTTCATGTATGTATGTATACTATAGTTGACTTGAGAGATCGATACATGTCTGTGTCCTGACTCCTGAAAAGGCCTACCGAACCACAGACTGACTCCTGGACTCAGCGAGAATCTACAATTTATTCTAATAAGTTTTTCGTAAAGCCGAGTGAGGTCTTCTTTAATGCGGGTTTAGAGTTGCGTGTTTTCATGAACATACATACTGTATATGTACCGTACATGCAGATACATGTTCCTATTCGAGTTTCGCGCCTCAGGCACCCCATTGCTAGCTCTGACCAATCAACTGCCCGCACAAAGTCACAGAGGTGGGAGGAGCGACGCGATCAAAGCTGCTGCTCCAGAAAATCCCCCACCTCTGCACCGATCTCGACTCCACTTCCAGATTTTTGCGCCCACCAGGAGTCGAACCACCAACAGTGCTCTGCATATCGAGAAGCCGCGCTAACCATATCCACGAACGCAAGCCTGCAAATAATGCGAGAACATGGCTTCGGGATTTGATGCCCTTGTGGAGCGCTTGCTGTACGACATCGCGCTTGCGGGCACTGGTGGTGAGTGAAAACGCTGCCCTCGGCAATTAATGCAGAAACGACTCTTCACAACTCGAACTAATGCTAACAATTGGACAGGCCTAGGCATCAAAGAATTCGGCAATGCTGTCCGTGGATTCTACTCAAGCCAACCGAGCTCGAAAGAGCCGGCACAACCCATAGAAGATGCAGACAGTCTTTTCTTGTCGGAAGCGCCACCAGATAACAATGCAATCATCGACGACGACTTCGTTGAGCTTGTTTGGCAATGGGTCTCGCGCAATCCTGAAGTGACGGTCGTCAACGAGCCTCAATCAGGCGCAGTGGCAAAATCAGCGGTTGATGAAGGCGGATCGCAAGTCAGCGACGGCAGCAAGCTCCACAAGTATCGGAAGCAACGACTTTGCACTGGCGAGGATCGAGTCTGGTACGCAATTGCCGGCCATGGCATCGATTACAAACGCATTCCACCTCTCGAGTTCCAAGCTCTCAGCGTCATCGCCGCGCACGGGACCAAGGGTATTCTGCAACCCGATGTCACGAAAGTCACAGGACAAGACAAGCGATCGCTTCCGAAGCGAACCGACAACCTTTCCAAGAATGGCTACATCATCAAGACAAATGTCATCGCACGCGGAACGAAGACGAGCTTGCTCAAATTGAAAAAGTTCGCTGGCGGCAATGAGATGCCCGAAGACGAAGGCGCAGCTCCCGGGGCGGTCATCATCCAGTACAACCTCTGGTTTGACGAGGTCATGCGGATGTTGAAAGAGAATGGCAACATCATGGCGTTCGAAGACATAAGAATCGGCCTCGGCATCAATGGGAAAAGATTCGAAACCAGAGCGCTACACCGTTGCGTTCGACGTCTTGCTAATGTTGGATGTCTAAGGAAGCTTACTGCTCGTGTGGAAGCGCCTGCCAGTCAACCCGATGCTGACATGAAATCTGTCCGGTCTCTCCATCTTGTGCGCGAGCCTACAGAAATCGATCGTATCGCTTTCATGAGGAGCGATTGGCAAAGAAACAAGAACATCAACCCAGCTTTGATTGCACAGTTTGCGGACTCCGGAACAATCGACGAAGATGAAGATGATGCCGAAGAAGCAGAAGCCATCGCTCAAATAGACGGCGTAGCCGGAAACCCCAAGCGATATCTACACCGCTCACCACCTCTGTGGGACCCAGATGTTCCTTTCCCGAACTTCATGTACAACCGAGTACATGCGGCAGGAATCGCAGGAACATCCTCGGGCGAGCTCTACGACGACTGCATTGGCCAATTTTGGAAGAGAGCCATGGACGAGATGCTTGTCAAGCTGACGGATCTTTGGCAATATTCACAACCGCCTCATCTTCGCTACCTCAGCATCGTCAAGGACACTGGCCAGAGAGGGAAGCAGCCAACCTTCCAGTACCGTACATACGAGAACTTTGTGAAGGCTGTGGAAATCGGCGATGCCTTCTGGGAGGGCGTCTTTGGCGCCGATGGCAACGCGGGTAACAGCAAAGCAAAATCCAGTAAGAAGAAAGCCGAGGCCGCCGCGTCTGCTGAGCCCGATCTCGACGTATGGGGGTTCCCACATGTGAATCGCAAGCTCTTTGTTGGGCAAAACGGATCCTCGACTCTTGAAGAATGTCGCCGCAACGCCAAGAACGGCACGAGATCGGGATCCATGTTGTATCATCGAATCAATCCGTTGGGTAGAGGTCGTGGTCGTCCGCCGAAGAAGAAGCAAGAAACAGAGAGTGATGTGCCAACAGACCACGTTCAACAGGAACCCAGCGAGCTCGCTAGCACCGAGCAATCACCAAGGACTGCAACTCCACGAAAGTCGAAGACGAAAGCTTCAGCCACAAAGAAACGCACAGCTACCCAGGCAAATCTTGGAGATGCAGAGGAGAATCATGGAGGAAGCGAGCCGGTGCTAGCCGCAGAACATCAGCAAGAATCTGCATCGACTCCTCGCAAAAAGCGGCCGCTCCAATCTCTGGCCGATGCTCAACTACCCACAACACCGGCAACGCAGGATGGAAGTGCAGCCCAGTTTGCGGCACTTAGAGGCTCTCCTATGCCGCGGAAGCGAGGCCGACCAAGGAAAGCTGTAGTTGCAGATACAAAGTCGGCGCACTCGGAGGTGGAAGATCCTCTCTCTGCTGAACCGGCGGAACAACAGTCAATCGTTGAAGTTCCAGAACAACCTCACCCAACACCAATCATTGAGGTGGAACCTGCTGTTGAAATCAACCCTATGGGCGCTATTGAGCTCAAGAAGCGCAGCATTCAGACTCGAGGACGGCCAAAAAAGGCCAAAATTGCAGTATTCAGATCAAGCCGACTTCGTGAGTTTCCTTGGTACGTGAGGGAGGCCATTCGTCCTGCTCCAAATCCCGTCAAGCGTACTCCAAAGAACAAAGCTCTGAAGAGTCAGCAAAAGGCTTCCATCGACTCCCTTCCGCCTCAACAAGTCAACTCTGAGGCCGTTGCTCTTTCGGAAGCTCAAACTCCGGTCCCAGCGGGTCGCGCGGCTGCTGAAGTGGATGACTCGAAGCCAGTAGTTCGAGAGCAAACGCCTGAGATGGATGCGGAGCCCACTCCGCCTGGTGGACTAGCAGAGTTGGATACGGATATTCAACACGCCACAAGAGATCAGACTATGCCTGTTCATGAAACCTCGAACGCGGAAACAGCACCCCCAGACGAACCTGTTGAACAGGACACTAGCGTTCCGTTGCCCGACGTGAACGTGCTCGACGCGCCCAGTCAGATCACACCTCGACAATACAAAAAGGCAGGCGTGACAAAGAACATCGGAGCACTCCACATCAAGCGTAGGAAGATGGTGATGGACATCATCAGGACATGCGGCGGTGCGTTTCCTGGCAAAGGAGAGATGTGGTTTCCATTTGCGACGGCATGGCAAAGGGAGTACAAGCAGACCCCCGACAGACACACTGTCGACAACGTCATGAAGGGCCTCATCTCCAGTGGAACATTGAAGAAATTGACCTTCTTCTTCAAGTCTAGGAAAGGAATGACGGTGGAGCGCTCCATCTACGTGGAGCCGGAGATCGATCCGAACTCACCCAAGGTGAAAATGCTGCAGAAACGCATCATTGAATCCTATCCTGCAACAGTTCTACCTGAAGAGGCCGATATTTCGCGAGACTTGCGTGACCAGGCGGCTAGGAACCCGCAGGCCACTCATAATGCCAAGTTCGCTGCAAAAACGGCGGGAGAAGTTTCGACGCCGACACGAGGGTTTGATGCTGAGTCTGGTGAGACTCCAGCTCACTATATTCGCGACGAATTCCCAGAAGACAATACGCTTACAGTCAGACGTACTGCAAATGGGGTCGGTCTGGGAGCCATTGACGCTCAGCTTCAAAGCATAAAACAGAATCGCAAGCTTGCAAACCTCAAGAGAAGAGGTGGGCGGAGAAGGTTGCTTCCCATTGATCCTGACTGGGACCACGGTGATGTGGACCTGACATATGAGGATGAGCTGCTGCATGGCGAGCAGCAACCTCCCTCGTACATGCGCGGTGACCCGAGCAAACGCGGTGCCGCTCGCTTCCGTGGATCTGCGTTTGGCGGACGCAAACTCCCTGGCCGAATTCTTGGATCAAAGGCCACTCGAAGAGTGCCAAACGCGGTACGTCTCACCGGCGGCTATCAAACAAAGAAACGCATGCCTTGGGACGCAATCGGATACGTAGCTTCCCAGGCCGCGCACTCCTATGTGGGGCCCGACTGGATGGCTCATACCTTCAAAATGGCGTTGGCCCCAAAGCGGATCGACCGGACGCAATGGCGATGGGTTGATGATTCTCTGGCTGATTGGCAAGTTGAGCCCTCAGGTCGGGCATCTGACTTGGAAGATGATGATCCAAATGACGATTCTGCAGCCTATGGTATATTGTTGCCCAACCACACTCATTTTATGGACGTGAGTGGGCTGGACGAGAATGCAGACATCCAACCTGTCCCTCAGACGCTGGACGACATCGTCCACAGCTACATGCTGCCATCTAGCCCGGAGACTGGAAGCGAGCAGAACGAGGCGACCAGATTCTTCAACGAGGTCGACCGCGTGCAGGCATGGGAGCAGCGTATTGTCAAGGCGAAACAAGCATTGGCTCGTGGCGTAGATCGCCCTTTCATCAACCATACCACTCCTTTGGATGTGCCATGGACCGTGCCGCAGACGCCTCGAGACCGATTAGGAAAGCGAGCGCGCCCCATAGACGACGATGGGGATAGTCCCGAGGCAAAACGAAGGCATCAGCAGTCAGAGAAACAGAAGAAGAAGAGAGGGATTGTGCGCTCGCAACTACCAGAGACAGACCCACGCAAGTACAAGAAGCGCGACCGGAGGACCGCTGCCAACTTTGGTGACGTGGAGCACGATCGACTCGCCAAAGCTGTTGCTCTTGTTTCGGTCGTCACAGGCGGATTGTCCTACAGACGAAATTGGATGGTCGTATCTCATGCCTTTGGGTATCAGTTCGAGTCCGAGTTCCTTCGCCACCGATGGGACAAAGTCAGAGACACGAGGGATGTACTGGTCAAGCAGATGCAAGCGCAGATCTGGGAGCCGTTCCTCGATGCCTACGAACGTGGAGTCCTGCCCACGATCGATTACGAGAATCTGGAGGCTACTGATTGGCCGGCACTTATGCATTGGGTGGAGAACGAAGTATTGACATCGTCGACCATTGATCACACCAAACCTGCGGCGATTATCAACAAGGTGCCGGATCTGCCGAGTAGTAAAGCAGAGCTCCAGTCAAACTTCCTGGTGACTGAGACAACTGCCAATCTCAACGCCACTCGCGGTGACGAGTTCTTCACGGCGCTCGTGGACAAGAGGAGGAAAGACGTCGCAATCACGTATCTCAACGGAGTGGCACTGCAACCCAGCAGCGTCCCGGAAGCTCATGCGGAGACCAACGAACTGCTTCGATCATGGGCTCGTGCCGTGGTACTTACCGAAGAAACGAACTACAATTCCGACGAAGCGTACAAGAAGATCACGAAGTTCGGCGACCGAGTGCTTGATTCCACCATCCGAGATCTGTGTGCCGAGAAGATCTTGCAAGTCAAGAAAAAGGGCCGCCGCTTACCGGGCAGGAACCTCAAGCTTGACGACGGAGCCTTCTTGGCGATGTTCAAGAGATGGTCCGACAAGCAGGGTCCCGAGCATCTGTTCCTGACCAGAGTAGCCAAGAGAAGGGCCGACGTCCTCAACGTGCTGCGATACCAGGATCACTACGAGCTGGACTACAGCGCCGAGGATGAACTATACGTCGTGTTGACCAACATGGTCGGCCAGGGCCTCTTGAAAGTCAAAGCCCAGCTCCCCGAGCGAAACGACGATTTCGACGCTCCCTTCCCTAAGCTTACGGCCTGGGGATACTCGGGCCTCAACTACAACGTCCGCACGTTCGACAAGACCCGCCTGCGCTTCGCCATGGTCTACGAAAAGACGCCCAAATTCACCTTCGAGCACGGCCTCAGAAACGACATCCCGATCCCGATCCGCCCGCGCCTTTACGCCAACGAGGACGGCTATCGCATCCCACTGTGGGTCGATATCCACGAGCAGCTTCTACCGCGCATGTGGGAGATGGCTTTCCGCTCCGTCCTCAGTCTTATTGTTTTCAGGCCGGGTATCAGCGCTGCGGATATCGAGGATGCTCACAAGAGCAAGATTTGGTCGTGGGAGGTTGATATCTTGCTGCAGTGGATGGAGGCGGCTGGGGTTGCTCAGCCCACTGGGCCTGGGAAGGAAGTTGATGGGGTTTGGAATGGCGGGTGGACGGTGGGTGAGTGGTGGTATTGTGCTGGGGAGTGGTTTGGAGGGTCGGTATGAAGTGACTGACGAGTGATTGTTTGCGTGTACTGTTTTGTACTAAGATTATGAGGACGTATGAGGAGGAGAGAGCGCTTGGGGCCTTTGCTTGATATGGATAGTTCTTGCAAACATTGTACCAACATCGGCTTCGCAGCAACCACTCAGACGTTACGATACATCTTACCAACCGGAGGGAATTATTTTTAAACCTTCTGACTTGATTTGAAAGCATATACGGTAAGATGTGATCTACGTGTTGGTTGGTAGTGGCTTCCATACGCTTCAAAGTCCACTTGTTCTAAACGTCAGGGTCTCGCATCGTCATTGCCTTCCAGGTTCAAGGATTATTCCACATGAAAACATCCCCCCACTCCACTCCTCAATCGTCTTCACCTACAACAACACACAACACAACCCAGCAAAAATGGTTCGGATCCCCCAATTCCTCACCGCGGCCCTCGCCATCACCGGCGCCTCGGCCGCCTCGGCCGTCAAGGACCTCCTCCCGGACAACTTCGACGAAGTCGTCCTCAACTCCGGCAAGCCCGCCCTGGTCGAGTTCTTCGCGCCCTGGTGCGGCCACTGCAAGACCCTCGCGCCCATCTACGAAGAGCTGGCCGCCGCCTTCGAGTCCCAGGCCGACAAAGTCACCATCGCCAAAGTCGACGCCGACGCCCACAAGGAGCTCGGCAGGAAATGGGGCGTGCAGGGCTTCCCGACCCTCAAGTGGTTCGATGGCAAGAGCGCTACCCCCGAGGACTACAAGAGCGGTCGCGACCTTGAGAGCTTGACGGCTTTCATTACTTCCAAGACTGGCGTCAAGACCAAGGCGAAGAAGCCCGTGGCTAGCTCTGTCGAGATGTTGACTGAGACTACTTTCCCGGAGAAGATTGGCGGCGAGCAGGATGTTCTTGTTGCTTTCACTGCTCCTTGGTGTGGACGTGAGTTTGCAATGCATGTCATCTCTCCATGAGAAACCGTCACTAACAACACCCTCCAGACTGCAAGACTCTCGCTCCCGTTTGGGAGCAGGTCGCTACTGACTTCGCCTCCGAATCCAAGGTCCTCGTCGCCAAAGTCGACTGCGAGGCTCCCAACGCCAAATCCCTCGCTCGCACAGCCGGCGTGAAGTCCTACCCGACCATCAAGTTCTACCCGGCCGGCTCCACCGAAGGAATCCCCTACTCCGGCGGCCGCAGCGAAGCCGACCTCGTCTCCTTCCTGAACGACAAAGCCGGCACCTTCCGTGTCGCGGGCGGCGGACTCAACGCGTTGGCGGGTACCATCCCCTCTCTCGACGAGATCGTGCGTTCGCTGCGCAGCGGCGGCGCCACGGCGCAGGAGAAGTTCGAGAAGGCGCTCGGTACGGTCCAGAGCCAGTACGCTGAGTACTACGGCAAGGTCGCCAAGAAGAGCGCGGAGAACTCGGGCTACGTTGACAAGGAGCTTGCTAGGCTGCAGAGTTTGTTGAAGAAGGGTGGTCTTACTTCTGAGAAGGTTGATGATCTTGTCAGGAGGACCAACGTCTTGAATGTGTTTAAGGGCTCTGATTCTGGCAAGGATGAGCTCTAGATTGTGGAATTCACAGGCCTGAATACGCGAGATGGGTGGCTGGGATGAGCAGTCTTTTCTGAAAGATTATGTGTTATGACCGGAGCGGTTGTATATTAAGGCTCAATGGGGTAGCGATGACTTGATCGTGATTCTTGTTCATAAGATACATGAACATCCTAGCTATAGATCTCCCAACATGGCTACACATGCGGTACTACTGTTCTCCCGCGACCATATCCTGACCTGTCACTTTTCCCCTACATCTCACGTGTCACACACAAGCACCCTAGATTCCGACAGCTCTCTCCAAGACCAAACCCCGTCCACATCTACAACCCACTCAAACAGCACCAGTATCCTGTTCCTCCCCAACACCCTCCGCAGCAGCCCCAGCAGCAAAAGCCTTATGCTCCGCATGCCTCTTATAATAAAACGCCCCCTCCCTCGGCATCAACCCCTCCTCCAAACCCCCCAGCACAGCCTCCAACACCCCCCGAACCCCCTTCTCATGCCCCCCATCCCGATTCCAAACCTGCACAAGCACACTCCCGTACCTCACCCCCAAGGAAACCCCACAAATATCGTCCCTCCACCCCTCCTCCTCCACAGCATTCTGCAGCGTCTCCCCAATCGCCAGCAGGCAGATTTCCTTCCAGAACTCGTACGCGAGGGACTTCGGGACCCGGAACGTCCAGGCTCCGCCGTGGGCGTTGCGCGGGTCTTCCCAGAGGGGCTTCACGCCGCGTTTGAAGAGGTGGATGCTGTCGCGGAGGGGGAGCGCGAGGGGGTCGAAGTTGTTGAAGAGGGACCAGAAGGTTGGGATGGAGGTTACGTGGGCGAGGAGGATGAGGCGGTCCTCGTATGAGGTGGTGGGGGTGAGGGAGGGCGTTGTTGTGGGTGTTGGGGACGTTGGTTGGTTGTTGGTGTGGGTTGGGTTGGGGTTGGAGGATGCTTGTTGTTGTGGTGATCGGTCTTGTCGGTCGTGCCAGAAGTCCCAGCTGTGGACTAGGGGTGGGGCGCGGTTCTTTTGTAGGCGGGCTTGCAGGAAGTTGCGCATTTCGGCGCCGCGGGCTGGGGGGGAGGAGGTTGTTTGGGGGGAGGTGCTGGTGGTGGGGGAGATGGTGGTGGGGGAGATGGTGAGATCGGGTTGGGAGGCCATCTTTTGGATTGGTGTTTGTTCGTTTCTGGTATGTGGAACGGTAGAACGACGGGCGACGATATACTGATGTTCAGTAGAGATGGATGTTGGAAGGGATTCGTCTAGGAGAGGAACGAACTCCAATCTGCCGATTTAAGGACGTTTGTCGTTCGTTTGTCGTTGCGGGTCTCTTTGTTTGGGGTTTAGTAGGTTGGCAGGTTAAGGTAGTTGCCGAGGAGTGTACGTGGCTAGACAAAGGACAAGTCGATTCTTCTTTATCAGCCAAGAAAGCTGCTTCAAGAAAGACTGCGAGGTGATAAGGAGAAGTTGTCAACTACTGTCAGTATACAACTTGTCAACTTTCCTTGAGGCTCTGTCCAAACGGAGTGCAGCTACAGGACAGGACAGAACAGCTATCATCCCTGCTAGCACATAGCCGCCCCTCGCTGTCCCCGTTTCAGAGTCTTGTTTGCCTGCCACCGTTTGCAAGACAGGAACTGCTGCTGGCCCGTCGATTGCATTCCTTGGGCGCTTGATGGGACACTCGGTGAGACCAAGTCGTCAAATGATGTCGAGACAGTAAAGGTGACTGTACAAAGATACTTACCTTACATGGTCTACCACCAAATCATCGAGCACAGTCCCACAAACGCACGCCGATCGATTGATGACGTCCGTCGGCAGTTGTGAAGTCTAACGGTCTATGTGAAGATTCACAGACAGACCTCAGGGACGACAACCATGACTTATTACACCAATTGATGCGTTTTATCACAGGACCAAGGAAATATTCTTCATCACCTCTCTGTGACCTCCGAGAAGCGAGGGCGAGATCGGCGACTGGGTGACTATTGGACAGGGTGGAGTCTTTTCACTTTTCCCCTTGGCTACTCTGCAGAAGCATTCTATGCCGAGGTTGAAAGTATGCTTGCTATGTGAGTTACAGTGTATGATATGGCCTACAATCAATCTGACGAATACCTAGCACATAGTCTATCTGGTCTCTACAGGACTTTGTGAGCAGCAAGATTGAACATCCAACGAGAGCCGCACCTCTTCACCAAGAAAGAATACTATCATCTCTCTCGACGACAATCTCACCACGGAGTGGCCAAAGTCTTTTCAAGTCGCATGTTATTACTTACGATCGACTATATGGCAGAGGGCTGCTAGTTCAACACTACACATGACCCATCATCGTCCAAGAGAAGGCATGCCAAGGTGGTGTCCGCCATGCTAAACTGCATCGGATGCCAGCTCCGAATTGGCAATTCTCCTTTTCTCCGCCACGTCGACTGCCCATTTAACAATCATTGCCTTACTGTTGGACTTGCGCCTTTCGACCCCTCAACAACGAGCTGCATCGACATTGCATTCACAGGGCTACCGCTGCTGCAATGGCCTCAGTCTCCTTATGAATGGTCCGGTGAAGAGCGAAGAAGATTGGTCGTCTTTGCCTCGCCAAGATCCAGATCCGGATTATCCATGGCCGACACGTGCAAATGCATACAGGGAAACTACCAAGCGAGCGGACTCGCCTCCTGCTACGGCCTTGACCTCACTCTCGCCACTCCACATTTCCCCAGAATCCCCCTCTTTGTGATTTAGATCAATAGTTGGGGTGCGTCTGCGAGTCGCGTAAGTTGTTCTTGCTCCGCTTCACTCGCTTAGTATCGAGTCAGTTTGACTGGAAAACCTCAAAGTGGGAGCCCGGTATACCTCACTTCTGTCCAATGAGTGTATAGTCGGCATCTAGCATGGCCGGTGAGCCATTTGCTGCCATTCGTACACCTCCACTACCGTTGTTGACGTTGACCGTACATCCGTTGACTATCCTCCTAGCGTAATTGCCAGCCCACGCCGAGTCTTCTTCACTCGATCCTCGTTATGACGCTACCTTGTCTACACCCCGTGATGACAACCTTGCGACGGCGTGTGCCGTGCCTCATGCTGTTCGACGGTCGATGAGATTTGAAAGCAATCCACCGCACTGCGGAGTACTCGACTTGGCTTTGAGGAGTCTATCATACACTGTTCCCGAGGCACTCGATCGATTCGAGTGTATATAAGGCTTGTTGTTGGATGCTGAAATCGGATTGTTCGTTTCCCGGGCATCTCGCACTTTCAACAGAGACTATCGTTGATCATCATGATCTCGCCAAAGTCTCTTTCGCTCACAGCTTTGCTGTTGGGCGCCACTGCCAAAGCTCAGGTTTACGAGACTGGTGGCAGGTCTGAAGATGCTTTCACTTGGATCCAGCCGGAGGACACGATCATCCTCGATCAGTACAACCATTCTGAGCCGGTCTACCCCTCGCGTGAGTCCAATTGCATGGCAATGGATGAGTTTTACTTTGCTGACCAGATTCTAGCTCGTATCTCCGATGCCACCAATTGGAAGGACGGTCTGGACAAGGCTCGTGCTTTTGTTGCCGAACTCACGCTGCAAGAGAAGGCCGATATGGGTATGCTGAGTTACATTCGATCACATCAAGCTACTTGGAACTAATACCGATCAGTCACTGGCCAGCCTGGCCCTTGTGTGGGCAACATCTATCCCATTCCACGCCTTAACTTCAGTGGCCTGTGTTTGCAAGATGGACCCGCCTCTCTTCGAACTGCAGACCTCGTGAGTGCGTTCCCAGGTGGCAACACCATCGCTTCTTCCTGGGACAGGAAGATGATGTACGATCGATCTCTTGCCATGGGTAACGAGTTCAGAGCCAAGGGAGCTCACATTGCTCTTGCGTGAGTCGTTGACATTGTGTGATCCAATAACCGGACAGCCCAGCTGACATCACTCTCCAGTCCATCCGTTGGTCCCATGGGACGATCTGCCTACTCAGGTCGCAACTGGGAAGGTTTCTCCCCAGATCCCTACCTCAGCGGTATCGCCATGGAAGAGTCTGTCAAGGGTCTCCAAGACGCAGGAGTGCAAGCCACGGCCAAGCATTGGATTCTCAACGAGCAGGAGATTCTTCGCAACCCCGTCTCCTACCCCAACGGTACCCTGCAATACGAGTCCATCTCGGCAAACGCTGACGACAGGACTGTTCGTGAGTGCTTAAGGAATCTACTCACGTGATCAACGAATGCTGACAAAGACTCAGATGAGCTGTACATGTGGCCATTCGCCAACGCTGTGAGGGCTAACGCTGCTGCATTTATGTGCTGTTACCAGCGCATCAACGGAAGGTAAAGTCAAGTGAAATTTGCATCCACTTACAAAACGCTAATGACATCCAGCTATGGCTGCCAAAACAGCAAGGCGCTCAACGGCCTGCTCAAGACAGAGCTCGGTTTCGACGGCTATGTCATGTCCGGTGTGTGCAAACAAAGCATAATGTCCAAGTGATGCCTGAGAAGTCTACTGACAACAGCTCCAGATTGGTACGCAACACATTCCGGTGTAGCCTCCGTCGAGAGCGGCCTCGATCTGGACATGCCTGGTCATTTCAACCCCAAGACTGTGATCAACGAGACTCAATCCTTCGCATCCTACTTTGGCGGCAACATCACCACCGGAGTCAACAACGGTACCATCGACGTCGAGCGCCTAGACGACATGATCACCCGCATCATGACTCCTTACTACGCCCTGCACCAGGATGAGGATTACCCCTCGGTTGACCCATCGATCGCCCGGTTGAATACTTTTTCACTGCCTAGCACTTGGCTTCGCGAATGGAATCTGGAAGGACCCGAACGCCGCGATGTCCGAGACAACCACGGCGAGTTGATCCGCAAGATCGCTGCTCAGTCGACCGTTCTTCTCAAGAACGAAAACAACGCACTGCCTCTCAAAGCCCCAAAGTCGATTGCAGTCTTCGGAAACGACGCTGGAGACAACACAGAAGGTCCCCTGAACCAGCAGCAATTCGAATTCGGCACTCTCGCCGTCGGCGGTGGCTCTGGCGCCGCTCTCTTCACCTACCTCGTATCACCTCTACAAGCGATCAAGACCCGCGCCGCCAAAGACGGAGCTCTCGTAGAAGCGTATCTGAACAACACCCAAGTCATCAACCGCAACCCCAACGGCTGGGGCGCCATCCCCCTGCCCAACGAGCCCGAAGTCTGCCTCGTCTTCCTTAAAGGCTGGGCCTCGGAAGCCGTCGACAGGGAAACCCTCGAGCTCGACTGGCAAGGCAACGAGCTCGTCGAGAAAGTCGCCTCCTTCTGCCCCAACACAGTCGTCGTCACCCACTCGGCCGGCATCAACGTCTACCCATTCGCCGACAACGAAAATGTCACCGCCATCCTCGCCGCCCACTACCCGGGCCAGGAATCCGGCAACTCGATCGTCGACGTGCTCTACGGCGACGTCAACCCCTCCGGCCACCTGCCGTACACCATCGCCTACGAAGCGCAAGACTACAACGGGCCCATCGTCACAAACATCAACACGACCGGCGCAGACGACTGGCAGTCCTACTTCGACGAACGCCTCGAGATCGACTACCGCCACTTCGACGCCCACAACATTTCCGTGCGCTACGAGTTCGGCTTCGGACTGACATACACCACCTTCGCCCTCCCTTCGCGCCTCGAAATCACCCCCGCCGCCTCCTCGTCGTCGAAAGCAGAGGGAAAAATCACCCCCCGCCCGCCTCCCCTCCCAACCCAACCAGGCGGCAACCCCGCCCTCTGGGAAGTCCTCTACACCGTCCGCACAACCGTGCACAACACCGGCACCGTGCGCGGCCACGCGGTGCCACAACTCTACATCTCGTTCCCCGCGAGCAGCACGCCCGCGGGGACGCCGCCGAAGGCATTGCGCGGGTTCGAGAAGCTGGAGCTGGCGGCGGGCGCGCGGGGCGAGGTGCGCTTCGGGCTGATGAGGCGCGATCTTAGCTATTGGGACGTTGGGGTGCAGGACTGGGTCATCCCCGCGGGCGAGTTTGAGGTGAGGGTTGGGTGGAGTAGTCGGGATTTGGTTGTGGGAGAGGGGTTGGTTGTTGTTTGAGTGATACAATTGATTGATTGATTTTTTTATTTTTATTTTGGGGGGGTTGGTTGATTTGTGATTGATGAAGCGGTTGTGGGTGCAAGTCGTGAAGAGCTGGCTGCATGGGTCTGTTGGGGAACTGGTGCTTTTTTCGTTTCATTGTTTGGGCGCGCTTGATGGAAGGTGCCTATACACAGTACCTTTTACCTCGATGGGATAGATGTACCTAATCAGGAGCGCGGCGGCGGCGGCAGACACTGACCAGTGGCTACCTAGGTTCTGTCGCGAGAAGAAGTTGGCCAAGGACATTGGGTACCTTACACATGCGTGCTCGGAAGCATGGAAATCGAGGCCGAACGACTCGGAAGAGAGTCATGATATATATGTATATATATATATGTCTTCGCCGAGCATGATTTGCAGTCTTGTTTCCGCAGCATTTAGGACGCAGACGGCGATGCCAGCTGTTATAACATCACCTCAAAACCACAACAACCACAACAACCACATCAAAAAAGAGAGAACCTTTCAATCAAGAGAGTGAAATAGTACACTCGGAGACTTCGTCAATTCGTCTAAAACTACCTGACAACCTGATTTCAAAAAATAAAGATAAAAACACCCAGATCCTTTTCAAGTCTGGTTCTTTCCCTCGCATGCCGAACCCATATCGCGCTCTCTCTCTCTCTCTCAACCCTAATCTACTTTACCATTCAAGAGGAATGGAAGAATCAGGCGAGAAAGAGGGAACAAGCGAGCGAGAACGAGCCAGTCAGACAGGACAGCCAGCCAACCATGCGACTGGGAGGACGGAAAAAACAGAGAGAAAAAAACGCCATAATCAGAATATTTGAACGGAAGCGTGCTTTTCCTTTTTCTTCTTCTTTCAACTCTCCCTGCGCTCCGATTGACAGGTAGAAGTTGGTCTAAAAGACTCGTAGAAGCACATTAAACTCCTTTTTTTCGCTGTAACGCTGCAGAATCGATTTGTAAAATTGAAAGAAGAAATAAAGCAGAAGGGCAAAAGTAAAGCAAAGCAAAGCAAAGCAAAGCAAAGCAAAGCGCGCGTTACCCGGCCGAGTCTCTTCAATATTATGGCCGAGGTTGAATGTCGACAGCATGAGCTCATCTACTGCATACTCCCTGAAGTCTGCGCCGGCGTCTCGTTAGCACCTGTTCCGGAGCCGGTGGGTGTGTTGTTCTGGTCGTTTGCCGCCGCAACTGGCAACGTGGGTTCTACCGCGTGCTCAACTGGCGCGGGCGCGGGCGCAGGCGTCGTTAACGGTGTGGGCACGGGTGTAAATGGCGACGGCGTTGGACGGTTGCTAACAGGCTGCTGTACCTGTTGCGGAGTGGTTGCGTGACTGGGCGGCTGCGAAGGCGGCTGTGAAGGCGGCTGGTGATGTTGCACGGGCTGTGGAGTCTGCACAGCGCTCGCAGGCCGCGAAGGAGGTTGGTGGTGTTGTACTGGCTGTGGCGTAGGGGCGTTGCTTGGAGGCTGAGGCTGTGGATGGGTGTAGGGTTGAGTTACTTGTGGTGCCACGGCAAGGTGAGGTGATTGAGATGGTGGCTGGGAGTAGGCCTGAGGTGGTTGCTGTGGTTGCTGAGTGGGCGCAGTACCGTTCGGTTGGGATTGCGGCTGTGAGTAGGCCTGAGGTGGTTGCGGCGTTGGGGTAGGTTGTGACGACGGATAAGGGTTGGTCTGAGCGAGCTGCGGTGTCGGACCAGTACTGGGAGCTTGAGACGGTGGCTGTGCATGGGTCTGAGCTGGTTGAGGAGTTGGAGCAGTGCTTTGAGCTTGAGATGGCGGCTGTGCGTAGGTCTGCGGCGGTTGCGATGTAGGAGCAGCACTAGGAGGCTGAGACGGCGGTTGGGAGTAGGCCTGGGTCTGTTGCGGTGCCGGGGCGGGAGTCTGCGTCGTCTGCGTTTGCGCATAGGCAGGGGGTGGTTGAGTTGTCTGTGCAACACTCGGTGCAGCGCTCGGAGGCTGTGTCTGGGACTGCGAGTAGGCCTGCTGTTGTTGTTGTTGAGAGCCTTGAGGTGGAGGGACCGTACTGGTAGGCTGTGGCTGAGTCCAAGGCTGTTGATTTGTTGAGGGAGCACTTCCAGGCTGCGAGTATTGCTGTTGCGGTTGCTGCGACTGTTGTGTTGGCTGCGTCTGCTGTGTCTGCGGTGGCTGCGCGGGCTGTTGCGGCTGCTGATTGGGCATGCTCTGCACTGGCTGCGAAGAGGTTTGATGTGACGGCTGGGTAGTCGAAGCGACCGGCGCAGGGGCATACGATTGGGGCTGCTGTTGAACAGTAGCTTCAGGTGCAGGTACCGTCGGCTCACCAAAGTCAAACACTGGCTGCGCAACTTGCTCGCCTGTATTGTCCGGAGTCGAGAAATCGAAGACAGGATCCTGTGCGTGCTGATCTGATGGATTGGAAAAGTCGAAGACAGGGTCTGCGGCTTGTACGGCGGAATCCGTCACCATAGGATCACCCGCCGGAGCATGCGTGCCCATCTCTGCGGTCTGTGGGACTGGGTTCGCAGTCGACGTGAAGGCTGGAGCCGTCGAAGTAGACACGCCAGTTTGAGTCCCTTCGCCTTCCACTTTCATTCGCTTGGCGTCTGAGCCTTCGCCAGTGTTGTCGTCTGGTGCAGATCGTTTCGTTCCGGCTGCATTTGCTGCGTTTGCATCAACCGCGGCAGTGGCAGTTGTGACTTCGCCATTCACAGTCGTATTTTGCGCGGGCACCTGCGTGCCAGCCTGAGCATTGGTGCCCGCTGGCTGCGTATTCGTCGCTGGCGCAGACGTCGGAGCAGGGGCAGGATTTTGATACTTGCGCATAATACGTTCGAGATCGGAAAAGACTCTCCGCTCCTGTTCGTTCGCGAAGTTCAACTGTGGCGTCCCATTACATTGAAGCTCCGAAATCCACTCCACGCATTTCTTGAACACATCCTCTTGCTCTTTGTACAATGGGGTTGATTGTAGATGGGCATATGGGCGGAGGTAGTCACTGCGGTATGCCATAATCTCGTCAACAAGGTTGTTGAAGCCGGGCTGCGGATGCGGTGTTCCTGATCCTTGACGCTGTGTCGTCGGAGTAGTTCTAGCTGGCACAGCAGGTGGTGGTAGACCATTGGGTTGATATTGCGGCTGTTGGGGCTGCTGCTGTGGTGCATATGGGTACTGTTGATTGGCAGGTTGTTGAGATCCAGCTGGCACATATTGCGGAGGAGCTCCGGGCTGCGCGTATGGCTGCTGTCCCTGTTGTCCGTAAGGAGACGCATACTGCTGACCAGGTTGCGCGGGCTGCTGCTGGTATTGAGGCTGGCCATATGCGTAAGGATTGCCGTACTGTTGCATTCCCGGCTGAGGTGCCATGCCATTTGCCATGGGATATGGCATTGGCGGTCTCTGTACAGGTGGAGGCGTAGGCTTCCTCTTCTTTTCCTTGTCGAATGGGATCTCCTGATTGATAGCCCAAAGCCAGCCTTTGCCTTGCTTGGTAACCTGCTGGAATCTATCATGTTGCTTGAGGTTATGCCGAACACTACTCTGCCAGCCGTGTCCATCCACACCATATTTGTAGTAGGGATACTTTTTGCATATCTTGTCGTAGATCTGTTGAAGCTCGAGGCCTTCGGGTGGTCCCTCGGAGAGGATTTCGTCCAGAGTGGTGTAGTAGGTGTGATTGGGCTTTTTGAGCTCCTCTTCTGTACACTCCTCCTTGGATTTCATAGGTGAGGGCGACCTATAAGTCCTCTGTCGCTTGGGCGATCCCTTGGCCTCTGGATCCGCAGACGCGTATTCGCCTTCGCCCATCGTCGTCTGCATCGGCTGAGGTACAGCAGGAACATACGTCGGAGTAGCACATGGTTCTTGCGACGACATTTCGATACTTTGCATAATCGGGAAGTTCTGCGCCATTGGTGGTGGTGCCTCGCCACGTGCTGCGGCTTTGGCTGCAGCTTCCTTCGCCTTGTTTTCTGTGCGGACGATGCGTACCAACTCGTCCAGAGGCGGGACCGGTATGCCTTGCTTTTCGAATTCTTTCTGTTTCCTGCGAATGATGCCCATGTCACGTTTCGAGATGAGACCGTTCTTAGGCGGCCGGCCGGGGCCCTTGCGCTTCTCTGGAAGTTGATCCTGGGGAACCTCACTGAGCATGGAGCCTGGTTCAAAGGCCACAGGCTCAGTCGAGTTTTGCGGCGCATACATCATGTTTGTCGAAGTCGCGGACGCTGAAGCCTCCGGAGGGGCGGAACTGTATGGCTGCTGGTATTGAGACTGGGTGAGCGCCTGTGCTACAGCCAGATCCTGTGCTTGGTCATCGATTTGCGCCTGTGTCGGGACTGGTGGAAGATGCAAATGCATTGGTGGAGGAGGTGGTGGATCTTCCTTTTTCTTCTCCTCAACCACTGCAACCACTGGCTGAGGCTCAGAACCTGCAACGACTGTTTTCTTCGGCTTCTTGCCTTTTTCGGGCTGTTTGGGAGTCGCTGGAGGAGGCTTGACTGGTGAGGCCTCGGAATTCTTGCGCTTCTTAAGATGCAGCATCACCGGCTTCTTTCCAGCCTTGGCCTTCTCCTCGGCCTTCTGTTGCTTCAGCTTCTTCTGCTTGATGGATTGCAGAGGCGCATCGTCTTCATCGCTCGAGTCGGAGTCGCTATGCTCGCCACCGAGGACGTTGGAAGGCCGAGTCGGGCTACTCAGTGCATCACTCAGTTCGCTGTCGTCGCTATCGAATGTCGACACAACCTTGGTGTTGCGAGGAAGCCTGAATTGCATGCGGAGAGATGCAACAATGATCTCGGTTAGATGCGTCAACACGGCGACCTCATCTCGCTCTAGAAGCTTAGGCTCGCATTGCTCCCAGCTATCCGCGCCTTCTGTCTCTGCATAGTGGTGCTCGTTCTTGACATAGGCGTTTCGTCCCAAGATCTTAAGTTCCCACCTCGAGTTTTCAGAACTGTACTCAATTTGCAGATGCTCCCGTGATATCAGCTTGATATCAGCGGGGTTGTTCGGATGCACAGGCAGGAACACCGGTTTCTGTGCGTCTTCAACATCATCGTCGTCGCCAGCCGCTATGTCATACCTGAAAGTATGAAGATTGGCGGGCGCAACAGATGTAGTAGACGACGATTGGCCGGAGAGAAGAAGATTCCGTCTCTTTTTCTTGTTCCTTCGCCTGCGCTTCTCATCTTCAGGCAAGCCAACAATGCCACCTTGTTCGCTGTACGCACTTGCCAATCCGCGAGCCGGTCTGCCTTCCAATAGACTGGCACCAGGCGAGAGTTCTTCGTCATGCGCCGAAGGGTGGCTTGGTTCCTGCTGGTACTCGTGCAATGCTTCCTGAGCTTCAACCTCTTTGGCTTGCCGGCTGCCCTCCTTCATTCGCCTCCTTGCAAGCTTCTGCTCCTGTTGGAATTTTTTCGCGAACTTGTCATCGCGTCCGAGGATTACTTGGGTGCTTGTGACAAGGAATTCGCCGTCCTGAAAGCTAAGTTGGGCGAAGCCGTTCATCTCAGCGATGTCTGGCTTTTCTGGCTCCGAGGGTGCCTGGGAAGGCTCTTCCGTAGGCGGTGGGTGATCCCAAGAGTCGCCGAACTGGAATGGTTCGGCGTCGTGTGGCAGGGGAGCGGATTCGTGGTTGTTCGCATCCATGGTTTCCATGCCTGTGTCGAACAGCAGAGCTGGTGGTTCGTCTGCAACAATTGGGTCCGTTTGGGTGGGTTGGGAAAAGTCTGCCGGCGCAGCAGTGACTGGAGCCGGCTGATCGACATTTTGCGCGCCAGTCACGGCGGTCTCGTCTATACTCTGGCGCACGTTGCTGGACTGGAACGGGTTGCTCGCGAAAGTGTCGTTGAAAGGTGAGTGCAGATCGGGTTCGGCACCGGCACCAGGATCGTCAAGGCCCATCCAGGCCAGGGTTTCAAAGTCCATCTTGGGTCCGAGGTCGTTCAATGATTGCGATTGCGACTGAGGGACTGGGGTTGGAGTTGCGAGCGCGACATGCGCGCCAGCTCCGCTGCTTTCCATCGCTCGTGGTGGAGACTGCGGACTGGCTTCATTGCTGTTGCGTATGGGGACTCGATTGCAGGTTGCCGCTTCCTCTTGCGCGGAAACAGCTGGCTGTGGTCTAGCGGGCGGGCGGACAGGATGGGATGGGATGGTCGAGGCGCAGAGAGGCGGTATTTGCTGTAGTGAGAGCGACAAGTTAAAGTGTGAGGTCGCGGGTCAGAGCGCCAGGAATCAGGATGGGAGTGGTCTACAGCGACGGGGAGTGAGAGAGTGGCAGTAGGTGGTGCAAGTTGATCGAAGAAGACTTTCGCTGGGCTGGCTATCGGAGGCCAAACTTACTCTCTGCGGGTCAGCTAGTCGAGCTAGCGCAGTCCCGCCTGGTACCCGGAGCGGTCAACCAGCAAAGAAAGAGAGATGAAAGTCAAGTCCTCTTTCCGAGGCATGCTACTCGCTTCAACGTCTTGAAGATATTTTTTTTACTTTCCGTCTACCTGACTATTACCGCTTCTCTGGTCACACACTACCTGACATGTAGCCATATCTTACCTTTGCTTATCTTGTGCACCGCATGTGATTGAGCGGGTCTTATGAATCGTCCTGTATACGGTACGATGGTAAAGCTTACTTTCGATTCTGCTAGAGCCAATCATAGCAGTTCATAGTTTCAAAGGGAAGGTAGTATTGCGATTGGTATGACAGTACTCGGGGATTGATTCAATACGTGGCCTGTCATCCGCTCTCTTCACGTCGATGCACGATTTTAGAATGCATTTTGCACCAACCCTAACCCTGGTCGATCGAGACTACTCTCCACCGCTCAGCCATACAGTACATTGAACAATACACAACAACATTTACATCAAACCGACTGTATCTGAAAATAGCGAGTCCGCCTGAGCAAAATGGCAAAGCCAAAATCATCTAAGCAGCCCAAGCTAGACCCCAAAACAACCACTCCCGTCCAACAACAAGCACCTCCGAACTGGCCACCCTTGCATCCACTCCTACCAGCCGATTCACTCACCTTGGAAACCGTCCTCCCCTCCCAGATCCTCACCATCTCAAACCTCTGGACCTCCACCCTCTGCGCCAAATACGTCGCCTTCTTGAAATCCTTACCTCTCTCCACCACACCCGGAATCCCCAAGAAAGGCGACGCAGTCCGAGTCAACGACCGTTTCCAGATCGAAGACGCGAGCTTTGCCAACAGGCTGTGGACTGAGACTGGATTGAAAGATTTGGTTTCACAGGTTGAGGATCCTGTGAGACTATGGGGCGGAGAGGTCATCGGGTTGAATCCCAATATTCGCATCTATCGGTATTCGAAAGGGCAGTTTTTTGATCAGCATTGTGGGTTGCATTCACTTTTGTTCACCGCACATGCAACACCTACCTGTTTCTAACAATATCCCAGACGACGACTCTAACAACATACAATTCCCGTCCGCCTCTTCGCCAAATGCTGTACCTGCCAAGACCACTTGGACTCTTTTACTCTACCTCACATCGCCTGTGACGGGCTGCAAGGGTGGCGAAACCGTGTTCTACCCCGATGCACCGAGCAGGCGTGAACCACCACCTCCGCCTATAGTTGCGGATTTGGAGGTGGGCAAGGCTCTCCTGCACCGGCACGGCAGAGACTGTATGATCCACGAGGGAAGAGAAGTCACCGAAGGCGAGAAGTGGATCATCAGGAGTGATCTCTGCGTCAAGCGATGAATGTGGCCTAGGACAGCAACAGCAAAAGCAATGTCTACATCGGATTCGCAACAACCCCCCGCCAGGTCCATCGCATCACTTCACTCAAACCTCCGTCGCCTTTACCAAAACAGGCACCATCCCGCCCGTCCCAAGCCTGAACTCCCTATGCCCAACCACCCTCATGAAGCTCGCAATCGCCCCTGAATGGCTCGTCAAACTCAAAACAGCAGCGCCCTCCCCTTCCCCCCGGAACACATCCTCCAAAAGATCCTGCGTCCTCACATCATGCTCCGCAAACGTCTCCCTATGATCCGCCCGCCACAACTCATCCTGCTCCGCAAACCCCTCCTCAACCGGCCAACTCGGGTACGCAGCCTGAATAACCGATTTCGAACTCCTCCGATCGCACGTATGCTCGCCCATGACCTCGCGCGCCATCTCCTTGATCGTAGGCTTGAACCCATCCAACCCCAACCCCGCCCATTCCAGCTCCGCAGTCCTCAGACACCGCATCAACGGACTCGCAACCCACGCGTCGGGCACGGGCATTTTCTCGCGAGCGAACTGGTCCGCGAAGAAAGCGCCCGCGTCACGGGCTTGCTGCTCGCCCACGGCGGTGAGGTGCGCGTCGACCCAGTACAGCGTGCCGTCGCCGTCGAGCTTGCTCCAGTAGTCGTCCCAGGCTTTGGTGCCGTAGAGAGCTTCGGCGACGTTGTGCTCGCCCTCGCCGTGGCGGGCGAGGTAGAAGAGTTTGTAGGTTGTTTGGGGCGGGGCGGTGGCGATTAGGGTTTGGAGGTGGGTGGTGAATTTTTGCCATTGCGTTTCGGGGCTTGATGGAGTTGATGATGGGGTTTCGGGGTATGAGCGAGGTAAGAGGCCGAAGTTGTGTTTTGTCTGGTTGGATGTTCTGTTAGATTTGGACCTGGGTCATGGATGGGTTGGTTGGTTTGACGCACGTAGTCGAATGTGTAGGGGTCTGTCTCGGGCTCATCTTGCATGAAGTAGCCTGGGACTGACTCGAAGCGATATTTGGGACCCGTGCTGCTCATGGTGGTGTTGTTGAGTTCTGAGCTTCGTCCCGTGTGCCAGTAGATCATCAATATAGCAAATGAGAAGGTAGTGAGACTGGGAGGACTATCAGCGTCTTCCTCTAATGGAGTGAATCACGGTTGACTGACGCAATGAGGAACGGTCTACGAGGTCGATTGATTTGCTGGTTTATAGGCATAATCTAGGAAGAGACAGACTGCGGGTGTGCGGGTATACAGCGACAGCGACTACAACAAGGAGGTGGTCTAGAAGGCGGTCGCTCACTCACTTAGCCCGAGATTCGACCGACTTGCGATTGGTGCGCGTAGACGTCAACCAAGCCTTGAACCTCGATCCAAACTTCAATTGCGCGATTGACCAAGGGAAACTCACCACTCCATACCTTATTCTCTAACTAAACGACAACCCAAACCGCCACAATGCCTCTAATAGTCCAACCCCAAACCAACAATCTCCCCTTCATCGACGCCGCACCTTCAGAAGAAGCCCTCGCCTCAGCCAATGCCCTCATCAACCAAGAGCGCTCTCCCGAAGCAACAGCAACAACAACAACCCTTCACCACTCCATCCCCGACCTACGCCAACCCCAATTCTCCTCCCTCGTAGACACCGAACACGCCCTCCTAGCACAAGGAAAACCCCGCGAAACAGGCATCGACCTAACCCGCTACGAAGCCCAGGACGCGCCCGAAGCAGGCGGCGACGTCACAAACTGGCGCGCAACACTGCAGAAAGCCTACGCTTCGGCCGAGTACCTGCGCGGCCGGGAGACGAACCTCGCGTTGCTGGAGACGTATGGCAAGAATGCTTGGTTGGTGGGGAATAATCAGCTCGAGGCTTTGCTGAAGGGGCTTGAGGCGGAGATCGAGAGTGCGAGGATCGAGCTGGAGAATGTGGAGAGGGAGAGGAGGGATGCGCAGGCTGGCGTGCAGGGGGAGTTTGAGGGGCTTGAGAGGGGGTGGAGAGAGGGCGTTGGGAGGTTGATTGAGGTGTTGGCTGCGGCTGAGGGGGTGAGGGGGGAAATTTTGGAGAGGAGGAGGGTGGGTGCTAGCTGAGCGGTTGCTGTCGAGGACTGGGGAGAAAGGAAACACACAGCACAAAGCACGTGCTTTTGACACAATGGTGGCAACAACGTGGTTTGCACGAGGGAACGCCATTTTTTGAGAAGAACCGGTCCCAATATCGTGATCTTTCACGATATCATCCTCTGGCCTATGGAGAAAGCCCGGACCTGTCTTAGCCTCAAGCGGTCACTGACGCGCAATCGAAGCCGGACGAGGGCACAACACGAAGTCGAAGATACGGAAACCGAGAGACGATGATTCTCGACGAGACCTAGGGAATGGTTGCATCAAGTGCGCAACGTGGAGGTCGATGAGAAGTGATGGAGTGGGCTGGCTTCATTACAATGCAGTCATGTGAAATGACGAATGTTTGGACAAAACAGCCTATCCTACTCGGACAGGACCGCATATGAAACTTACACTCACATGTAACTGGGACTTCATGATTTCCTAGGCTGTGAAGGTATTCAGTTAATCAAAGCAGTTCATCAGATGCCATGATACCCTTTTGACACATGCTCAACCGAGTAACCACTTAACCACTTGCTGCACATGAAAGTGTTTCTACGTGGTTCTGACTTATCACGAGATGCTAATAGTATGCGTCAACACGTCCATCAGCTTCAAATAATTCTAACAGCTAACATAACTACCTCTTACTCTCACCTTCGTTTAGGAACAAACACTACAAACCGCAAACCTAACCTAATCTACCAACCAGCACCTCTAAAGCAAACATCAGCAATACATGGCGACGACGACCCAACTCTACGATTCCCTCGAAGGGCGCTCTAGCATCGGCGTTGTCCCTTACTCGACCACCGTAGCTCGGCAGCCCGAAAAGTTCGATTTGCAACACCACTCGTCTTTCACCATCGCCTTCCGCGCCAAACTTCGCAAGCGAGGGATCATCTTCCCGTCGAGCGTGGTCGAGAAGGCAAGATTGAGGGAGTTCGGTCTCGACCTGATTCATGGACTGGTTCGTCGTCGCTCTCAGGCTGGCCCCACAACAGGTTCAAGTCGATACGATGGCATTTTCGACGAACACATCGAGAATGAAGATGGAGCGCAAAGATCTGCGAAATTGGACATTCCAGAGCCAGCCGAGTCGTCACGTGCACCCGAGGCGGACAAGTATGCCGATTGGAAGAAGCGTTTCGTGGCGATGAAGAACAAGCACACTGCTACCATTCGTGGCAAGCGGTCTAGCTTGAGGACTTGGCTATCTCATGAGTCTGACAAGAGTGAGCCAGAGACCCGCAATGCAACTGTGCACGTGGACAGCAGTGACGGCTCTGTGAGGCCTCTGCGGAGGAAGAAGTCTTTGAAGCTTCGTGTGCGAGAATGGAGCTCTAGATCAGCAGCCGACGTGTCCGAAGCCCCAGAAGTGCCTGCAGTGCCAGTGACCTTTTCCCGCTCTGCTTCGGTGAAGTCGAATCGCAACGCCGGCAATGCAGACACCGGCAGCAACACCGCCGCAACGCCTCTACGGAGGAGGAAGTCGTTGAAGCGTCGCATGCAGAAATGGAGCTCCAGATCAACAGTCGACGTGTCCGAAGTCCCCAAAGTGCCAGCAGCATTCTCCCGGTCTGCTTCGACGAAGTCCACTCGCAATGCCAGCACGGCACGTTCGAACGACAATCCAACGCCACAAGCACCGAAGAAGGCGGCTAGCACGGACTCACTTCACACGCAAATGTCCTACGACAATTACCACGAAAATTGCTATCGCGACCAGCAAAACACCCACCCAACTCTCCGCGCTCAGCCACACACAAGATCAAACCCCTCTCTGCGTGCTTTGCATCAGCCATACACTAAACGTACCTCCTCTCTACGCGCCCTGGATCCGATCGACGAAAGGAGCCTCCATCCGTCTCTTCGCTCCCAGCCCTTTGTAAGACTAAACCCCTCTCCACACTTACCAGTAAACAACATTCACACCAATAATGACAAGGACATCAAGGACAGCAAGCACAACAGAACCAACAAAACGAACATCAACCCCAACCCCAATTCAAACTCCAACCCCCCCCCCCCTCCT
>Ga0265797_10000911_pt1 | contig 53164 bp, 41 predicted proteins | sample P2T30metagenome_FD_192433 | JGI IMG/M metagenome (GOLD analysis project Ga0265797, IMG submission 192433) | Plant litter microbial communities from East Loma Ridge, Irvine, California - P2 T30 | ecosystem: Environmental > Terrestrial > Plant litter > Unclassified | place: USA: California...
ACGACGACTGTGTTGGCGTGCGAGAAGACGGTGGTGATGGTGAAGCATCCGGGGCACTTGACGTCCATGAAGAAGGAGCGGGGAGCGGGCACGAGGGTCTTGAGCTTGTGCTTGCGGGCCTCACTAGACACTTGTTAGTCGCAGGTCGAGGGCGAAGAGGCGGGAATATGTGCGTACGCGGCCGGGGAGGGGTTGAGAAGGTCAACTGCGAGAACCTGGAGCCTGGTTAGTTCAAAATCTTCATCGAGACATCTGGGGCGCAAGGCACGGCGACGAGAGGTTGCAAATTCGAGATGCAGTGGCGAACTCCGAGAGTCTCGTGTGCCCGCTCACAGACCCCTCTCGCGCGCTCCTAAATGCCCTCGGTGGCTCAAACTCACCATTTTGACGGTTTATGGAGAGTCTCTTGGTTTGGTTGATTGTCGTTGATGGCTTGAAGTCGATTGAATCGGGCGCGAGAGTCGAGACGGCTGGAGAGGGGAATCAATTTCGACATCCAGCGGCCACACATTCATTAGCGAGGGCGCTAGGATTCTTGGCGGTCCGTGCACATCGGTTTGCATTCACTGTTCTCGAAACTGCAAGACCTTTCTAAATGTTTTGTCAAGCCTAATCATATTCTGGCATTTACTCATGTCTGCATTGATCGCTGCAGGTGTCGTTGTGGCTGCTTGCTGTTGATCGATGACGGAGTTCTTTCTAGGGCGGCAAAATGCCCACGTGATTCGAACATGAAAAGATCGCTCGCATTCAAGCATACATCTACAAAGACTCATAAAGCTCTCGGGAGAAGCACATGTCGAGAAAGAGTGTCCGAAAACGAGTAAAGGGATGCAATTCCCCTGCATACAGCTACAGTAAGATCAGTGACTTGTCCTCGACTGTATAGCGAACTGCATCTCCAAAGCAAAGGCAAAAGACAGCGTCCAGATCGGGCCGAATAGGCAATATGATGTATCCAAGCACACGACACAGGAGATCTTCCCAGTTCGCGGATGCAAGTGAGCTCTCACTGGTCAGAAGTCGTGCCGCAAACTGTGGAACACTCGCTGCTGACCAGGAATGTGGAAACACAGACGGTACGTTTTCTGTGTGGCCTATCTGCTCCAGCTGAGTTATGGTCAGCGCTAAAGTGCGAGGTATTACCCCATTGCATCTGGGGCTGCTTCCTTACTTGTCCTTTTACCCCACTTAGCGTCAATTCCAAGGTTACCGTATACTTTGCTTATGTTTATAAGGGTAAAGACCAGATGCAATGAAGACGAGAGAATAATTCCATCACTCAAACTACGGCTGATTTATCGTTCGACATGGCATCAAAGGAGAAGAATACGCAAGAGATAGAGACGGCGAAGAAGCTGAATCATGTACCCTGGTGCGAGGAATACGAGAAGATGATCTCTGGGATGCTGTATGTAAAAAACCTCTTATCCAATTCCCTAGCATTACTTCACTGGGCTGTCCTAAAGTACAACTGGAAGATACTGTTATTATCGGAAATAGCAGACACCTTCACCACGCAGTATAACTAGTGCTATGTGCAACTCATCCGACATTCGAAGCACATCATCCAGATTTCATCTCCTCACTGTTCCACATAATTAACACAATCACAGCTACAATGCCTTCAGTCCCACCTTGAATGCCGCGCGCTTCAAAGCCAGAGCTTTTGCCAATAAATATAACACATGGTTCCCGGACCCCGAAACAACCGACTCGGAAAAAGGCTTCGACATCCTCGCCGCAGAACGTCTTCGAATGCTCAAAACGGTCATTGGCCATGTAGCCGACGACGACATCTTCATCGAACCGCCATTCAACATCGATTATGGCTGCAACATCTCCTTGGGCAAACGCTTTTACTCCAACTTCAATTTGACTATCCTAGACTGCTCGCTTGTAACGATAGGGGATCGGTGTATGTTTGGTCCTAATGTATCCATTTTCGCGGCTACACATGAGGCGGAAGTGCAATCGCGACGGGACAACATCGAATATGGAAAGCCTGTTGTGGTTGGTGATGACTGCTGGATTGGTGGGAACGTAGTCATCTTACCCGGAGTGAAGATAGGGAGAGGAGTTACGGTGGGAGCGATGAGTGTTGTGACAAAGGATGTGCCAGACTTCTGTGTTGTTATGGGACAACCAGCTAGGGTAGTTAAGAAGGTCGCAGAGGTTCCGGTAGAGGAGAGTGCATCGTGAAAGCCTCGAGCTTCTTCACAACCGGTATTTAGAAATCCACTCAAAGTATTGGACTTGTGTGTTTGAAGAGCGTAAGCTATCTGGCAGTTTTCTAAACAATATGACATCGATCCTGAAAGCCCTTCGAACTCAGCTCATCTATCCAAAACGCTTTCACCGCCGAGAGCGTGAACGCATATAGACCTCGCCAAACCAAGGAAAGAAGTGAAGGGAGCCAGCGCCGAAGCTGTACTGGAGCAAACATGTACAATAAAAGTATAAGAGCGTCGAAGCGGTATAAAGGGGTAAGGGGAAGGTCTATGCCGGGAGCACTACTAGCCAATCCGTGCTCCCATTCTGAGTATGCGTCCCATCCAGCTGGACTTGGACCAACATCAAAAACAGTTTGCCACCTTTTCCCAAGAAGCACAGAACTAGCGATAGGGTGAAAGTACGAAGAGGAAGTTGGGCGACGCGGATACAGTGAAGATGGTGTGATGACAGGAGCTGGGTGTTGTGTACTTCCGTCGAGGTGCTGATAGCGTGCGGCCAGAGCCAGTACTTTGTAGTAGTAGGGTTGTGTTCAGGAAGGATAGCGAGAGGGTGTCATCGGCCTATAGGATGGTACAACCGCCGCTCTTGTCTTTGCTAGTCTTGACTTGCAGAGCCACACGGGCGGCTTCGGTAAAAGCCTCGTTGACACCTCGGTTCTTCATGGCAGAGCATTCTAGACATGTCAGCTGGCTGTCGTTGATTTCAAAATTGACACGACTTACCCAGGTACCGCAGAGCCTTGATCTTCTCTGCTACGCGAAGACCCTCATTATAGTCGATACATGGCTTCTCGGGCTGTTGGTCATCCGCGTCGTCATCTTCTTTTTTCCGCAGGTCACACTTGAGTGCAACCAGAACGAGCTTAACGCCAGGGCAGTTCTCTGCTATCTCGCCGACCCATTTCGTTTCTACGTTCTCGAGCGAGTCCGGTGAATCGACCTATGCCCTGTAAGTTAGTGTTTCGGCACAAAGGCGGCGAATAATCGTACCGAAAAGCAAAGCATGATCGCGTGGGTGTCATCGTAGCTCAGCGATCGTAGCCTGTCGAATTCTTCCTGTCCAGCGGTGTCCCATAAACTAAGCTCTACGTGTGTGTTGTCGATGTAGATATCTGTAGCGCCACGTCAATTGTGTAAATAGGGATTTGTGAATAGGCGCACAAACCGTGTACGTAGTTCTCTGTAAGATTTGTTAGCGGTATGAAGCTAGAGTGCGAGGAGAGTCCTCACCAAATACTGTAGGCTCGCTGAAAGGGCTTTGTTAGCCTCGGGCGCGCGTTTATTTTATGCAGATTACTCACTATACTGTTGGAAAGTAACTATTAATAAGTCAGTAAGCTTCAAATATCGCACAAAAACGTTGGTACCTACCCTCTTGTGAATACATTAAGTAACGAGGTCTTGCCGCATGCACCGTCACCGCTGTCGGAGGTACGTTAGCCTTGTTCTGTCGCATCATGCGTCGATTACCCGAACAAAGAGAGCCGGCGCATATGAGAAACGTACAGCAGCACCAGCTTGCGCTGCACAGACTTTGTTCCACCGCACATGGGCATCGTGAAGGTCGCGTAGGGAGACTCGGCGATGGGTTCGTTCCGTCGGCTCAGGGACGAGAGAGCGCGCGCGCGTTGGTGCAACAAAGGACGACGGTCGCGATCGTGGCAGCGGACGCGGACGCGGCGAGGACGAGAGCGAGAGTGAGAGTTGCACCGGGGACTCTTAGCGGACGGAGGATGATAAGGATGTGGGAGTTAAGAGTTAAGCCGGGAGGGTTCCAGATGCTGGGCTGGAGATGCAAGCGATGGATGGATGGAGTTGAAGATCCACCCACGTCGCTAAAGCTAGGCCTAAAAGGACGGCTAGTACTGCTCACTTCCGCAACCCTTCCACGGCTTCGACACTACGCATTTGGGCCTCGACACGGACGTAGCACTATGCAATTGTCGGCTGAGGCGCAGTACACTGCACCCGAGATACTCAACAAGCCTGCCAAAGTCGCTGGTGTGCGTGGGGAAAGGCCAAGAGCAAGTGCCACGGACAAGACCTTAGAATCTTGAAGAATTCATAGTTAGGGCTAACATGACGGCCTGTGACCGTGAACCGAGTTAAGGGATCTGCTAGTGACGGCGAGTGGTTGAGGATGGATCTGGGATGAGAGTTCCCGGGGTCTGAGCCTTCTCCACATGCTGGAAGCCGGACCGAAAAAAGAAGGTCGCGAGCTTAGTATGTGCTGTCTAATGCCATCGTTCGCCGTCTGCTGCACACTATATTACAGTCGAGTTATTATACTTGCACAGCCCTGCGAACGCCTGACACAGACTCTGAGACTTTGCGAATGTTCAAAATCACCGATTCACTCCACTCCGAACTGATTCAAAATCAATAATGCGTCAATGCGACCGGGAGATGAAGCGGAGATTGCTGTCGGGCACAGAGTGTGCACAAGTCGATATGAAGATAGAACCATTGCTCCAGCTCCATAGGCATAAGTTCAGCCACGCCTCAAGAGTACTTTGCAGCAGTCTTCGAGTGAATGCAGAAGGAAGGTTTCGATGCTCTTCATGGGTGCTGCGTCTGGGGAGCTTAGCCCCGCGAAAGTGGGGCTCTTCCGCAGGCACCTACCGCCGCCTCACGTAGGCAAACAGTCGCGAGAGCTCTAAACAAGACACTCGACGCACACTTCTATCAACCGACATAATATCACTGCGCTGCCTCCTCGATAGAGCTTAAAGAACACGACCCGAACCTCACTCTTCACTTCACCACCAACGGCACAGCAATGTCCGACGACGATGATTTCATGCAAGACTCCGGCGAGGAGGAGTAAGTAGCAACCGCCAGCTCTGACGCGACATGCCCTCTGACATATTACAGGTACGACTTCGAATACGAGGACGATGATGACGAGCAGAGTGGCGATGTCGACATCGAGAACAAGTACTACAATGCGAAGCAGCTCAAGGCCGACGATCCCGAGGCGGCCATAGATGAATTCTTGGGAATGCCTGCTCTAGAAGAAGAGAAGTCGGACTGGTAGGAAATATGGAAATCTGGGGGAACGGATATACGCTGACGAATCCATAGGGGCTTCAAGGGACTGAAGCAGGCAATCAAGCTGGAGTTTAAGCTGGCCCGCTACGACCAGGTAAACACGGCAACGGCTAAGAATGAACCCTAGCTAATGCTCGTAGGCTGTTGAGCACTACAAAGAGCTGCTGACCTACGTCAAGTCGGCCGTCACGCGCAACTACTCCGAAAAGTCCATCAACAACATGCTCGATTTTATAGAAAAGGCCGCAGAAGACGCCGATGCATATCGCTGCATGGAGAACTTCTATGCCCTGACCCTCGATATTTTCCAAAGCACCAATAACGAGCGGCTTTGGCTAAAGACCAACATCAAGCTCGCGAGGCTTTGGTTGGATAGGAAGGACTACCGTCAGCTTACGGAGAAGCTCCGCGAGTTACACAAAGCCTGTCAGAAGGAGGATGGAACAGACGACCCGAGCAAAGGCACATACTCACTGGAAGTCTACTCGCTAGAGATTCTGATGTACGCCGAGACCAGGAATAACAAGCGGTTAAAGGTACGGCTCGTCTCCATTCAACCTTACCTGCATTATCTTTAACATCATGACAGGCACTCTACCAACGAGCGCTCAAGGTCAAATCCGCGGTTCCGCACCCCAAGATTATGGGTATTATCCGAGAATGTGGTGGCAAAATGCACATGAGCGAAGAGAACTGGAAGGGCGCGCAGAGTGACTTCTTTGAGAGCTTCAAAAACTACGATGAGGCTGGATCGCTCCAACGAATCCAGGTTCTGAAGTATTTGGTCCTAGCGACTATGCTGTCAGGTTCCGATATCAATCCGTTTGACTCGCAGGAAACCAAGCCCTACCAGAACGACCCGCGCATCTCTACAATGACTGACCTGGTCAACGCCTATCAGCTTGAAGACATTCACGGTTACGAGAAGATCCTGCAGAACAATCAGGATCTGCTCCAAGATCCTTTCATTGCCGAGAACATTGACGAAGTTACGCGCAACGTGCGAACCAAGGCTGTGGTCAAGCTCGTCGCACCCTACACCCGCTTCACGTTAGCCTTTATTTCTAAACAGCTGAAGATATCTCTTTCCGAGGTGCAGGAAATTGTAGGGTTCCTAATAGTTGACAAGCGGTTGCGCGGCAAGATCAACCAGCAGAACGGAACGGTAGAGATTGAGAGTAGCACAGACATGGATCGGGTGCAGGCGATGAAGGAATGGAGTAGTGCCATTGGAGCGTTGTGGCAGACAGTGCTAAACGAAGGCGACGGCTTCAAGTCCGACGAGAGCGGTTCTCAATTCACGCCTGGTGGTGGCGGGCCCCAAAGCATGAGCTGGAATCAAGGTTCGATGGGTGGCAAGTCCGGTCGAGGCAAAGGCAAGGGTCTGGGGAGGCTTCCGGGAGTAATGGGCAAAGGATGACTTGCAGCATCGGTCGCGCGCGGTTCACAAGGCGACCTGTAACTGGGTTTCCGGGCAGGCCACGGAGTAAAGATAGTTGCACAGTACCGTCACCCGGGCGTTTCTCACCTGAAGTAATTGAGACATGCGGTCAAGTTGCTCAAGGCAAGAGATGGGGCTGGGCAATCGGGTAGCACCGGGCAAGAATTTGCGTGCACATGAGCGGCAGGCGTCTCAACATAGCATGTGGGCAGCGGACATGTTCGGTCACGCAATGAAGTGCAATTACCCACAGGTCAGCAGCGGTTCACTTTTGTCTGTATGTAACATGGCCTCGTTTTCTGGTAACAAAAGCCAAGGTCCCGACTGCGCGGTCATCGCGGTAGCCTGCTGCCACCAAGCGCCTCCGTATCTCGATGCCAGTAAGCCGTGAATCGAATCTCAACGTGATGCATGGTGATCTCAAGCTTCACTCGGTTGCTCTCGTACGAATCACAGTGGGTTTCCCGACGATTGCACTGCGCGCCGGGGAAGCGGGCACAGACGAGGGTAGTGTTCCAAGCGAACCTCTCAGCTAATAGCAATGCTCCCACGCCGTGCCCGCCCTGACTCGCATGCAGCGTGGGATCGGTAACTCGACTAGAGTTTATCTCGGGTGCGCGGGCACTTGTTTTTTCTGTCGCAGAAGCGCCACGGAGCGGCAGAGCGAATCATGCAATACAGGCTGCCACTGCAACGTGAGGGCTCAGGCGCCAGAGGGCGGTCTTGGCATGTTCCTCTACGCCATGGGTGTCTCGATGATGCTGTGTTGAGCGCAATCCACGACGTGACACAGCGTTCTCTCGTCGCATGCATGCACCACCAGCCTCGGATTCTGCAATTGTTCCGGTTGGCGGGCCTGCTCGAATGCTTGCTACACCTGACAAGAGCGCAAGAGGCTTCTTCATGCCGTCATACTAGCCGTCTCGTGACTCTGATTCTTCCGCGGCTCTTTGCTCGGCGATTCAATGTTTGATGTGATGGAGCAAAGAGTGCACTTCAATCTCCAGATGCTAACCCATGAAGACTAGTGGGAACGTAAATCGATATCACACCCTGGGCTGGTGGGCAACCGTAGCCGGGTGGTCTTGGAAGATGTGGCATAGAGCATCTCATAGTACTTTCTTTTGCTCGATGCCTCCCTGGCGCTGGCTGTGCGGAGTGGCCTCCCTCTTGTACGCCGTCGCGCCCTGCCCTCTCTGCCCAGCAGATATCCGGTGCGACTGAAATTGGCCGTTTCAAAGCGGCTGAGCCATAGTGTTGCAGACTGTTCTGGTGCCTGGCAGATTGAATTCCACTCGCACGCCGCGAAGATCCCCTCCTGTCTCTCCCATATATTGGCGTGTGCCCCTGGACGCCCGTGAGTATCACAGCGACGACACAACTTCCAGCCTACTGCCGCCGGCCTCTGCACCTACTAAAGACGCTGCTGCCCTCCCCAGCAGCTCGTCGACGAACTGTTGCTGAGATTGCTTGCGCGTTGCCGAATCTGTCGTGGAATCATTTCGTCCAATTGCTAGCCACTGAGGCCAGTCACGCCCACGGCCCCCCAAGGAGCCATCTGAGCACACACGGCGGGGAACTAAAGGCAAAGCAACCACACACCCACACATACACGGACACACACACGCGCTCATAACTCCAAGACGAGATGAGCAGACAGTCGGTGTTGACGGGCTATCACCCTCATGGCCAGCATCATCCACATGCACACCTACACCAGGGCCATTATGGAGTTCCGGCTCAGAACCACTACCAAGGCGGATTAGCGTTTGCTATCCGCGCGCCGGTCCTTGCTCCCGGGAGCTATAATCACCACACTGGCCATCACCCAGGCCACCAGCATCGCAACCCCCACCTCAACATGGCCGCGTATCCCTCAGACGACGAGTATGCCCATCTGCAGAAGCTGTCGAGCGAATACGAGCCCGAAGCTACTGTGAGTTTGCTTGCGACAATATTCGCGGAAGCGCGCTGACCGCCCAAGGGCCCACTCGTTGGAGAACGCCAAAGCAGCGCTGCCATCACGACTGAGTATGCCGCCGCAGATCCCGTCTTCCAAGTCAAGACGGCTGCGCTGCCAGCCAAATATGCCTACTTTCGCACCTGTCGTGGCGATGGCCACTGTGGATGGCGGGGTGAGTGATCATCATCTTCTCTTGGTGCTATTTGCCGGTGCTAATAGGAACAGCAATCGCCTTCACTTATTTTGAAGCCTTGCTACGTGCGGGCAACGTGAACAAGTTGGATCATGAAAAAGGCCGCCTCGATTCGCTGGGCAACATGCTCGCGAACATCGGTTATTCGCGCGACATCTGGATTGACTTTGCCGAAGAGGCATTCGAGCTTCTTGACAAGCTTGCCAACTCGCTGCGCAACATGGACGGCCAGGCCGAAACCATTCTACTCCGTACTTTTAACGACATGAACGAATCCATGGCAATCATCACCTACGTCAAGGTAAGCATCCTGCATCTTTAGCCATTCCTGACGCTAACCCCTTAGCAGCTCCTAGCCAGTGCCTGGGTGCAGACGCACGCAGAAGATTTCATGCATTTTGTGGACAACGGCGACGTCAAAGCATATTGCTCCAACTACATTGAACCCACTCAATGTGAAGCCGACAACGTTGGCATTGCTGCCCTTGCTGAAGCGCTAATCAAGCCTGCTGGACTCGGTCTTGAAGTATGGTACTTGGACCGCTCACCAGGCGAAGAGATCAATCGTAGCTTCTATGCAGAACCAACAGACGCGCACCATCGTCCTATCGCTGGCGCCCCTATGCTGAGGCTGCTTTACAGGCCGTAAGTCTGCCTTGCACAAGCCACTTCTTCCGCGTACTAATCCTCCTCAGTGGCCACTACGACATCCTGTACAAGGCTGGAGACGTACCCCAGATCCAGCATCAGCCCGTTCCCCAACAGCAACCACTCCATGTTGCCCTAGCCAACTACACTGACGAGTTCATACCGACTGCGACAAATGTCGGTGACGTCATGAACATGATTCCAGGAATGTACCCCTCTGGTGTTGGTCTAGGCCAGCGGTGGCCTTCGCTTCCGTACGACTTCAGCCCCAGTCCTGCCTCTCATCCCCAAGTTACGCCTGTTCAACCATATGCTCCGACGCCAACGCCTGTGACACCGGTTACCACTTCCCACTTGGACTTCGTTACACCAATCCATTCTAGCAACCCAAGCCAGTACAACCCGCCGAACCATCACAACATACACCTCGACCAACCTCCTGTGACACTACCGATACATCCTCCACCGCCACCCGTGAGCATCGAACGTGCGGCTCCTATGGGTGTTGAGAGGGGTGGTCTATTTCGACCTTCAATGTACGAGCTGGAACCGGGCTACGGCTCCTCATTGCAAGTGCAGCCGTTCCAGACGTCCATCTTCCGCAAGTAGGTATCGGCCCGATAATATGTTTGACGTACACTAACTTGCTCAAGTTCACACTTCAATACCGCGCACTTCATGAACCCTGATTTTGAACCCGAGCAGTGGTGTCCGGACGGCGAATACTCCGTGGGCAATAAAGGTCGGCACAAGTCTCACTCATCCTGAACATCTTTCTTTTTGCTTGAATCCGACACATGCGCTCTCCTGGTGGCCTTTTCCCGATATCTTAGCGACTACTAGCGTGGCGTTCATCGAGCTTGCCCTGCTTTCTGGCATCCTGCATCACACTCTCCACGGCCTCAGCAACCTAACGACGAATGAAGACCGATACCATTTTTAACCATTTTCGGAACATCGCTCCACCACCCTCACATATGCAAAGCCGACGGTACTTTCAGTGCCCCCCATCCGGGCTATCCGGCCACACGCGAATGTTTCCAATCTAGCATTCACCTACAACTCATTCTCGTCAAAAGTGGGCACAGTGCTGTAGCGTTTTCTTCCTTACAAGCCAACCCCGCAAGGATCCACGACCGTGACGAATACCAAAGACTATCTGCCTCAGGGTGATCGACCTTAGAGTTGAACATCTTTATTGGTTTCCCTCTGTTCTTTTCTCCAATGGCATTATTAGCGATCACTCATCACCTGGACATATTTTAATCAAACACTTTCTCTCAGTCTAATACAAAACACTATTCGGTATGCGCGGACCATTCTATCAATCTGAACTCCACGCCTCCTTGCACTGCAAACACAAGACTGGGACATGGACGCCATGTGCACCCTTCACTCAAACTGTTGGTCCCCACAACAGGCTGCTAGCCTCTTACAGGTACCCTCGTTGATAACCCTACGCTCTCGACATGTACCTCGGCTCGTGGAACAGGATATCACGGACTGGTAGGATGCAGGGGTCCATGTTCCAGTTGTTACACGGAGCAGCTATGACCGAGGACAAGGCGCCTCTATCACTGCGAACAGGCAGCCTTGTCGCGGAAACTAGCATGACGGGCGGGACGAACGGGATAGACCGTCAAAAATAAAGCAATATAAACTCAGGTATCTGCCTTACTGAAGATCATCATGTGATGCATATGTGACGCGTTCGTAGCGTAAACGTCGCCGTTCAGACCATATTGTATCCGAGAGAAGCGGTACGAACAGAATCAGAAGACTTTACAATAAAGCATTTTGTTTAATTTCTCCCAGACATTAGCATCGCAACCACGACAACAATCGTTGTTGACAACAGTAATATGTCCCATGCCTCGAAATATTTCCCGCAGAACTGGCCCCCACGTTGCACTTTGCCAAAGCTCGGCTTATAAGATCGCCGGATAAATTCTCCATCCATCGGGCGATCGCCTACTGCAAGCACTCTGATCCTAAACATTATAAACGGTGTAATGGTAATTGCGTGGCATCGAACCATTATGCATGTGCAAGCAGGGATGGCGTAACGCGCGTTGCCCGATGCTGGGCTAGCGACTTGACAATCTCGCACACATGATTACTGATGGTCGCTCTATACGACTTTTGCTTTTTCCCATGGAAAGGAAGGAGAGGAATGTAGCATGGAGGGGTAGTAAGACGGGAAGAGAGCGAGGCTGGAGGCTTGCAAGATCAAGATTGTGAGTGAGGCTAACGGAGATGATCATGTTTACGATTTCGGGGGCGGAAGCGGCGGGGCACATGCGAGATACGCGGTTCGCTTCACCTAAAAGCAGTAAGGGTACGTAATATCGATCAAGTTTTTTCTTTGTTGTGTGATGTACAGCATCTACAGGGAAGAAGGATGTGGCAGCACAATAACCTATTCGTCCACCGTCTTTCCTGTATACTCTTCCCCACCACCCGGGAGGGCAGGTGCGGTTCGTTGAATCGAATAAGAACTGCATTGGCAGCATCTTCGAACGGCTGTTCGCAGGATCGCGGGTGGTAGTTCGATAGTCTTGGTTTTTTCCTTGCGAGTCAGGTGTGCAGCAAGGAACAACGCTCCACACTATAGCGGAACGGCCGTTATAGGGCCGAGCGAGGTCGCACATATGCGAGTATACTCACACCGCTCGAGACATGCCTTAACCTTCAGTCTGTTTCGCCCGTCATGAGTGAAGCTTGCTGCTTATGCCGAGTGAGTGCGAACTTTTACAATTGCCGACTGGTGTTGGTGTCATGTCCCACTGCAGCAAGCTATGTCGTCTCCAACTTCTTCCGCAGAGTGTTCATCAGCAAAGTATCATCGCATGGAGCCTGAACCCGCGGCGTAAGCCAAGCAGTAGCACAACAGGACGGGTTGAAGAGCTGCGTGATCGAAAACCGGCAGCAGCCTCTAGATTTGGCTTTTTGTCCCGCAGTGCAGCTGACGTTGATCCAAGCGTGAAATTCAAGACACGGCATCGTGCTTGGACAGTACAATGAAGTTCGTCAACAGTCGTACAGTTGCGAGGGGAAAGCTACATGAGCTACCCCGCTCTGTGCCATGTCGGCTTGAACTGGACTTGGCTATGTGTTCGATGATTCTGAGTAGATGTGTCGTGGTTTTCGCAATAGAATAGCAGGTCCGTCGGATACGAAGGCTAGCCTTGATGGTCTGGGACGGGTGTTTTCGGAACTTGCCGGCTGGGAAATGTGGGCGGCGGTATCGAGACCGAGGTCTCTTAAGTGATATTGACCAGGCTTCGGGCCCTTCGCCGTGTTGTGAGATACGTACTAGGCGAAGAAGAGACTAGGTGCGTGCACACACTACACATCGAGGTTCAGTGCAATGGTGATGCCAAGAAACTCGTTACAAGTACGCGCAGCATCTGTTCCGACTACGCCGCAGGAGCCGTCTTGTCGTGGAGAAGCCAAGTTCACGTCGTAGCCTCTGTATGCAGTTCCATCGTCGTTGGTTTCAGGATTCGTCGGCAGCATCGATTCCATCTGAATCAGAACCTGAAGTGGCGTCTGTGCCTTCATTCATCTCCACGTCCCCATTGGTGTGGTTGCGGTTTCCGCCGTTAGTGAGTCTCTTTTTCGCTCGTGCTTTGGCACGCTCTGCCCTCTTCTTTTCCTGGCTTATAAAATAGTCCTTCTCTTCCCGCAGCTCTGAAAGTTGTGAGAAAGTAACCTTTTGGATGCGTTGTAAGCTCGCAAGCTGCTTCTTCAGTTCCTTGACCTCGGTCTGCTGAGCCTTGCCCGAAGCATCAGACGCGTTCATGCTACCATCATCTAGTGCCATAAAGTCAGCCGTTGGGGCAGCACCACCCTTTGGCTGAGTAGTCCATGAGTCTAGCTCAGCTAAGCTCTCTTCCAGCATGCCGGCGGGGAAACTTGGGTGTACAAGGGCCTCTTCAAATGCACTTCTTCCCACAAGTCTCTTCTCAGTAGCAGAAACGTGGGGACTGCGCAACCGACCGTTTAGCTGGAGGTTTAGAGTATAATTTGACGGAACCAGGCCATTTGCGCTGCTCGTGAGTCCTGCATCTTGCTTTGGCTTGACGATTGTTGGAATCTTGAAGGTGGGTTCCGCTGTGTTAGGGAAGCCAGTAGGTGGGAGAAATCGAAGGTTTGAAACGGGACCAGGAAGATTGGCGGGAGTAGAAAGATAGTTTGCCTTTGCGACATCCCAAAGTGCTACCTTGCCGCTGGCATGGCCCGAGATGAGGGAAGTACCATCCCAGCTAAGAGTCAGAGCGAGGGCTCCGCCGAGCTTCTGCGACTCTGCACTGAAGCGGCTCTTGGGTGATGGTTGTATCGGTCGATGAGACGAGGCGCTATCCCGAAGGACGTCTATCGAAGTAGTCTTCTGCACTTCGTCGTAGAAGTCAATGGTTTGCAAGCTGCCATCGGCATAAGCTACGTAAAATGCGCGGTCTGCGGGATCGAGAGTGACAGCAGTAGGTATCTCGGGCAGCAGATAGGTCCTCAATGCTTGTCCGTTGTGGTAGTCCCAAACTATGGCAGACTTGTCCTCTGATATTGATACGGCAATGTTGGCAGTGCTCGAGCTGTGGCCGCAGGCAATGGAGGATATGGGCCCGCGGTGGGTAGAGAGGGTGTGTATGGGCGAGCGCGAGGCATCGGGGGAGAAGGATAGTATGGCGGGAAGTGCCCATACGTGGATCATAGCATCGGAGGAGCCGGAGAGGAAGAAGTTGGAGGATGGGTCGACTACGATGCTCGTGACTGGCTGGAGATGCGAAGTGGATGTAGAGACGAGACGGCCTGAGCAGACCTGAGGCATGTATTAGAAAAGCTGGGGACTATCAAGGCTGTTCCAGACGCGTGACTAACCTCCCAAGCCAATATCCGCCCACTCTCGGTTCCAAGCAGTAGCACGCTGTCCTGCGCTGCGAGTGCGATGCTGTGAATTCTCTCTGGGAAGGGCACCAGGGCTTCCTGGTTGCCCCTCTCCCTGCTATACACATGTACAATTGCCTTGTCCGACTGCGCAGCGAAGACGTGTGAGGCGCTCACAGCTATGCCGTTTGGCGCACTCGCGCTCTTCTTGAAAGCATGTCTCTGGGCGACAAGTGGCTGGAACTCATGTATAAAAATGCCCGCGTCTTTTGTGACTCCCGTGTTGGGCTTTGTCGATGCCGAGATGGCGGCGACGAATTGTTCGGTGAGCATGGCCGGGCGTATCTGGAGATGTCGTTGTCGCAAGTTGAAAGTTGCAAGCTCTAGAAACTTTTTGGTGGAGCATCTGCAGCCTGAGGGTCTGTGCAGCTAGCCGCGGAACTTGTCACTCCAGACACCGCTGCCCCCCCTTCCTGCCCCTCGATATGGCGACAATCTTGCTGAACATCACCTTTTGTCGTGGTACTATAACGAAGTTCATGTTCAGACCATATCTTGGCCCGGCTTACAACTTGGCATATGCTTCTTAATTTCTGACTTAGTCCGGGCGTATGTGCTGACGCCTTGCATTTACGAGGCCTGTTCGCTACTGCAGGGCAACGAGCACCTCCTAAAGCCTCTGACAGCCACTCCTTACCAAGGCACCCAGACAACGCATTACGAGGATCTACCCCACAATTAATGGCACCCCAGGGCTGAAATATGTTGACTAGGAGCCTGGGGCTACTTCAGCTGCTCCCCAAGCTAGTCTCTCTCCTACTTCTCACGCCAACACAGCTTTTCAAGTCCGAACGCGGAAATTGACAGAGGAATTGATACCAGTGAGCTCCCCACTGTCTATAATCTTGTTTAGAAGTATAGACCAACTACCGCCGAGTATCATCCAGCTTAGTACGTTAGAGTTCTACGGAGTTACCGAGTAGCACTGGTCAAATGTACAGAGTAAGCACTGCTAGGGGGCCTGATCGATGTTCTGGCCTGTACCAAACCGGATCTGACTAGCGACTTGGAGACTTAACGGCTATGGTACTCGAACCAGAATATGGGGCGTTTGGAGAATTAAGAGATTGGCTCTGCCGGCACGAATGGAACGAGTAGCTCTCACGGTAGTACACAACCCCGCACACCTGATGGTCTTAGCCTTGCATCTGAGACCCTTGGAAAGCGCGCTCTCGATAGATTGCGGCATCAGCAATGCCCTTGGCGAACTCATATATCTTGTGTGAGTTCCTACTTCGATTGCTCTTATATCGACAATCCAGAATATTGACCCAAAATGTCTCTCGAGGAACTGACAAACAAAGCGTATGGTATGTGGAAATTTTCATTACTGCAATAAATCGAGGCCGGAAGTCCGATCCTGACACTGTGCCGTTGACCATCTGACATCTTTAGACTACATCGTCTGTGGAGGAGGTACAGCTGGTCTGGTCATCGCGGCTCGTCTTACAGAAGATCCGAACGTTACTGTAGCTATCCTGGAAGCTGGCGGCAATGGACTGAACGACCTGTTGATCGATGCACCAAACATGTTCACCCAGCTCTGGGGCAAGCCCCAATACGATTGGGACTATAAAACTGTTCCACAGGTACGCTTCTAACATGGTGCAATTGGTCTTGCCTAACAGTCTTGCTAGGAAGGTACTGCTGGCCGTGTTCATGGTTGGGTTCGTGGAAAGGTTCTTGGTGGCAGCAGCGCTGTCAACTACAATATGTTCAGGTAAGCGCTGCCTCTCAGGTATAACCGGAAATACTGCACATATTAACTTTTATGCAGTATGGCTTCCAAACAGGACCTGGACAACTGGGGAGAGCTTGGAAACAAAGGCTGGTCCTTTGACGATATGATACCTTACTATCGGAAATTCGAGAGATATCATCCCGCATCAGAGACTTTAGGGAAGGCTGTCGACGACAAATACCTTGACAAGTCACTTCGTGGCACTTCTGGTCCAGTTCATGTCAGTTTCGCGAAGACTGATGTCACTTGGGGTCAGGATGTGTGGCCTAAGACTATAGCCAATGCTGGATATTCACCCGCAAAGGATCCTCGTACTGGCTCAGCTATTGGCGGTTTTAACCAACTTAGCACCGTTGATCCTGAGCATAACAGGCGAAGTTACGCTGCGCGAGAATACTACGAGCCCAATGCCGATAGGCCAAACATGACTCTTGTAACTCATGCCCTCGTCTCTAAAGTCGAGCTTAAGCAGACCGCTGGACAAGTCAAGGCCACTGGCGTCGAATTCACCGTCGATGGCACTACACACACGATGAAGGCGCACAAAGAAGTCATCGTCTGCGGTGGAACCATTAACTCGCCACAGATTCTTGAGCTGTCCGGCATCGGTTCGCCTGCTGTACTTGACAAGGCTGGCGTCGAAACCATAGTCGACCTTCCGGGCGTAGGAGAGAACTTGAATGACCACACAGCGACTGGTTTTGTACTAGTAAGTGTACACATCATCACAGCCATATTTCAAAATACTAAATTCCACCAGGGTGTCAAAGACGAATACCCAACCGCCGAAGCTTTCAAGGACCCAGCCATCATGCAACAAGCCCTAGAAGCGTACATTACCCACAAAGCCGGCCCTTTTGCAGGACCGCCTGGCACGACAGGTTTTGCTTCCCTTTCAAAGATTGAGCCCGACTTTCCAAACGCAGAGTCGCACATTCAATCACTCCTTCAAGACTTCGCAAGTAAGCATCCGGACGCCGACCCTGCAGGTCGCAATGCCATGCTTGCGCGCCAACTCCTCGATCCCAAGGAGGCAGTCTGCCAACTCGTTATGCTACCCACTGGTTTCCAGCCACATCGTCCGGATGACGCCAGCAAGCTATTTCCTCTCGAAGAAGAAGGCATGTGGTGTTCAATTGGCGCATGCAGCACGCGTTCCCTATCCCGTGGTACCGTTCACATCAACAACTCCGACCCAACCACACATCCCACAATCGACCCAGCGTATTTCTCGCATCCTCTCGATCTTGACATGATGGCTCGCGCCATTCTTCACTGCACCTCCTTCACATCTGTAGAGCCCCTTGCCTCGGTCTTCCGCCGAGATTCTAACGGCGACATCATATTATCCAAAAACTTCAGTTCGCTCCCCAAGACGTTGGAAGAAGCCAAGGATCTTGTGCAGAACAATACTGTAACAGAGTATCATCCTATTGGTACTTGTGCCATGTTGCCGAAGGAGAAGGGTGGTGTTGTGGACGAGGAGCTCAGAGTTCATGGCGTGGATGGGCTGAGGGTGGTGGATGCTAGTATCTTTCCGACCCACGTACAGGGCAATATCGTTAGTCTGGTGTATGCCGTTGCGGAGAAAGCGGCAGATCTGATCAAGGGTGTGAGGATTGGGGGCGAAGATGGCATGGACGTTGTGGAGAGAGTGGACAGTCCCTCTGTGGCGTAATTGGGAAATCGTGCCGCATTTGCTCGTGTAGTTTTCATGCTCCTTCTACCTCCACGGTAGGTGTACAAGAAAGGACAGCAGCCTTGTTATCAGTTGCGCGCTTAAATCAATTCCAGGCCGCCTAATGCCAGCATTTGGCGTGCGTCGGTACGCACTACCTCAAGAAACACAGCTCGAAAGAGAAATGAATACCAATTGTCCGTACTCACCAAGCTCACCCCCTTCTCCACCAGTCAGGTAGATTGTCGAGAACACGGCAACCAAAACATGGTTTTCGCGTCGCGATCGCCGCAATGACGCAGTCCAATCTTACAACCCCCTTGCGCGTGCGTACGCCCAAGCGTTCCTTTGAACGAACTTGCCCAATCTAATCCGGCAGGAGCACTGCAACGTGAAACCTGCTTTGTCCTTTCTTGTTGTAGGAGATGAAAAATAAGATAAGCTATCGCCATATAGCCGAACCAGTTTCTTCTATCTCTATCGTATTTTAGAAGGATTGACGTTCATGTTGTTCACCTTGACGAGATACCTGCACAGCATTTTCTGATTGGGCGACCATACTCACTTGCGTGCAATCCCCGTACCTGAACGAAAGAACACAATATCTTAGTTCCGATCATGTCGACACGCAGATCCGGTCGCGCGACTAAAGAGGTGAAGTACACCTCTGCGTCAGAAGGCTCAGACTTCGAGGACAAGAAAAAAAGGGCCAAGAAGCAAACGAAAACGGCGCACTCGAAGGAAGGCGTGACCACCACCAAGAAGACACCAAAGGCGGCCAGGGTGCCGAAGAAGGCACCGCCGAAAGACGTTACCAAGAAGCGCGCCGCAGAGTCCGACAATGAGAACGACGACGCGATCGCCAACCAAAATGATGCCATGACGACTTCCACAGCCCCAAAGCCCAAACGCCAAAAGAAAGACCCTACGACACTCGCAGCAGAAGCCCAAGAGAAAAAAGCAAAAGCCGACAAAGCTGCCCACAAGAAAGCTTGGCAAGACTGGCTCTCTTCCCACGACAACGAGGGCGAGATGCTAGAAGAAGAGCCGGATAAGCATGAGAGCATCACTCAAACTGATGCGCTCAAGAAGTATGGAGTGAAGAAAGATGAATTGAATTCACTGCTACGATTCGAGAAGAAGAACCCGTTGTACCCAGGTATGATGAAGTTGTTCCTAGAGGAGGATGTAAGAGAGCTGGCGTTTAGGAAGATAGGTGTACTGGAGGGCGCCCAAGGAGACGATGAGGAAATTGTTGAGAAAGGGAAGCAGTTGTGGACTGAGGAGCATAAGGACGATGTCGATGTAGAGGAAGAGAAGTCTGTGAAAACTGAAACTAAAGGCAAGGACGCGGCAAGAGATGAGAACGCAGATGAGCCAGCCAAGGCTGAGAAACCAAAGAAAGAGGACAAGCCAGCCAAAACCAAGAAACAGGAAAAGGAGAAGACACCGAAGCAGAAATGGACAGCCTACGTATCCGAGAACTCTATTGATGAGGACGAGAGACTCGCCAAAGAGCCATTGGATCTCATCAACCAAACTGAGTGTAAGAACAGGTACAACTTGACACCAAGGGACCTAGCTTGCCTCCCTTACTTTCCCAAGAAGAACCCAGCCTACGGAAATACCATGAAGATATTCAAGGAGAGCGTAGTGAAGTCGTTGGCCTATAGAAAGACTGCGGTGCTGGCCGGGCTAGAGGACGATGGTAAGGATGATGAGGGGCTTTTGGAGAAAGGACAAAAACTTTTTGAAGAGCAGTCTGATCCAGACCAAGATGAATGAGTAGATGGTACCTGATCTTAGATCACGAGTGTCAATTTTTGTTAAGGTTAGGACTGGTGAAATCTCTCTTTATCCCACTATTACGTGTTCTCGCTTTTTAAGTCGTATACTCGCTTTTCATGCTCCAACTTAGGTAACACCTAGTGTAGAAGCAGATCACCATTTGATAGCCTTCTTGGACACTGGCAGCTCCTCAAAGTTGTCCACACTCCATTTCAATTTCCCGTCCCCTGTAACCCATGCACCTTGGTCGGTAGCCTTCAACCCAGTTTTCTCGTTCTCACTGATCTCGTACTTACTAGCACCGATACTGTCCTTGGCCAACCAGACTATGGGCGTCTTGCTGGTGAAGGCTGGGTTGAGATATGCCTTCTTCAGATCCTCTTCGCTGTATTGTGGTTCTTCGTCTTCGTCAAAATCGCCATCGCGCAGCCAAGCCTTCAAGGCAGTATGGCTACCGAAGACGTGTGGCTGCAGAAAGCGGGCCAGTGGTGAGACAACGTTGGATGGTACGCGTGTCCGTTCGCTTATACGATTGATCCTTGACTCTGCGTGCTCCAAAGCATCCGACTCGCCTTCCTCTGCGGAAGATAGCAGTGGTGCTTGCTCATCGTCTTCGGATTCGAGTGCAAGATCTGCAGGTAAAAACTGCTCGAGGGGAGCAAGGTAGCGGTTCGTGGTATAGTTGAACATGATCGTAGCAAGGAGTAGGACGACAAGCATGATTAAGGGACCAGTCGCGTCGCGTAAGCTGAAGAGACCGATAAGACAGATCTCAGCGAGGTAGATTCCAACAAGGATCTGTTGTAGAGAGAGCGTATAGGCATGTCCTTTGGTGTCAATCTTGGGCTGTGCGGTATATAATAGCTGGTATCGGTAACTCCAGTAGAATATCACTAGGCCAATGGCGGCGAAGCCAAGAACGAGAGGTGCAATACAGGCGTAAACGATTGCTGCGAGAGATCAGTAATATGCCACTCGATGTTTCCAGGTTAATTTACCAATTATGACAAAGTTGCCATACTTCGGGAAAAGCTTGCCCCAAGCCATGCCCCTCATTGTGATGTAGCTATTGTACTTCTGGCGAGGCGTCTTGTCAAAGAACTTGTCAAAGAACCAGAACGAGAGAACGTCGGTGTAGTTCAGTATGTTGCTCGGGGCATTAGTCAAAGCTTGGACGACAAAGTACGCGAGGTATGTGTTTGATGCCCTTGGCAGACGCTCTGCAAGAAGTTGAGGTACCGAGCTTGGGTCTTGAACAATTTGTGATGCTACTGCCGCAGCACCCGAAGCGAGTGTTGTCACAAGGAAGACTTGGAGTACCTGGAAAACGAAGTACCACTTCAGCACCTTAATCTCAATGACAGTCTTGGTCGGCTCTCCAAAGGTAGTAAAGATGTCTGTGCTGTGTAAGCTATAGAACAGCAATATCGGCAAGTGGAAAACACTTACATCTGAAGATGTTCGGTACATATCTGGCTAACGCGCTTAGCACCAGTGGAGGGAGTAGACCACTCAGAAGGCTCATTATCCCTGATGGAATCTTGTTGAGAAACGCGAGCCATTTAAAATTCTCGGCAAGATATTGAACGTTAGAAAGAGCACCAACTATGCCGACTGGAATGGACCAAAACGCAATCGTAGCGATTACGAGAGTCAGGGCGACGCCACTCTGTGATATGCGACGAGCAGGTGCTAGATTTAAGTTGGCCCAGACAACTTCGTTGGGCGTAGTCCCGACGAAGCGAGGCGTAAGAGAAAGGACGTCAGCCGATGCGATCTGCTGGTACGCTCGCTGAGCCGCAGGTTGCGTGCGGAACTCTACAAAGACTGCTGCAGCTCCACCAAGACTCTCGGCTGTCTCATTCGACTCGCGAGCCTTCTCGATATCGTCCTCTTTTTCTCTAATCTGATCCCGATAATAGCTGATGCTGTCAATTTCCTTGCCAACAACTGGTGTCTTGGATTTGTGAGTAGGCCGCAAAGATTTCTTCATCTGCTTCGGCAGTTGCTCGTACTTGATGTTTCGATTGTGGCTCTTTCCGACTTCTTTGTTGACATTCAGGATCAGAGACATCTCAGCGCTTTCCAACTCTTCGACCTTGGAGTTCCTCTCCGAGACGAGAGATACCAGTTTCTCACCCTTAGTGATAGGCCAAATTCTGACTGCATCCTCTCCGAAAAAACGCTGCATGTTGCCCTCGTCGAGAGCTGCAGTAGGCGCCGAGAGGTACAGTACGGTACGTGAAGACAACCTCTTTGCGTTCGGTTTTGACAGGTTCCATGCTTGCCGTAGTCCAATGAGCCAGAGTCGTTCCCGCGCAACCGTGAACATGACAAAACTGAAGAACACCCAGGCCACAACAGCATGCGCATAGAGATGGTCCTTGTTCTTCACATTGCCAATGCCAAAGCGATTAAGCTCTTTCGAGCTGCCGCCACCAGTCCAATTGGCAGGCAGAAGAACAGGCCAGGTAATGAGAGCGCCGATTATGCAGATGAATATCAAAGTCCTCATGAAACGAAGAAACAGGTAAGAATCAAGCGACTGATGGTAAAGCACAAACTTATCCGGAACTGTTCTCATAGTGTGAATCCAGTCGAAGTAACCTGACGATTTTGGACATGGCGTGCGATCCTTTTCTGGCACGGTGCCAATGTACGTCCGTGGTGAATAGATTTTGGGAAAGCGATGCCTAATGAGCACGAATGCGACCATGTAAAGAGTTGCAATGATGGCCGTAGGGATGAAAGCTGCAGCGAGTGCTGCAAGTGAAGATGGCCCGCTAGACTTATGACAGGGTATGTTAGTACACGTGCTTTGAGTAAAGCCTGGTTGTAGATGCAGGTACGTACTGACTGGACATGGCTGGTGCCACCGTCTTTGGCGACGAACACCGTCTGGAAATCCATCTCTGATATCTGTGGTCGAACAAGAGATAATTAGTAATGTCTCATGTCGATACAGGGCAGAGGGTCGGAGATTGGCAAAACGGAAGACGATGTGACGTGGAAGCTTTGCACGCTTCTGCCTGTGTTTGATTAGTGTTGTGGAGAGGGAAGGGTGAAGCTTGTCAAGCAAAGACGCCTATGACGTCGACGCGTTCAGGCGCCCAGCCCCAGCCATGTGGCGCGGATCGGTCTAGACAAGTGCGACTCACCTTGAAACAGCAATCTCAAAAACCAACAACACCAAGAACATACGTGTCTAATCAGACACTGAAAGTATTTGAAGGATTTAGGCAGTCAGCGCGAACGGTGTACATATCTTGAACTCAATTAAAGTTATTACGAATCTATGTGCGCCATGTAAACCAAGATGAATCCTTCCAATATTCATACAACATTCTAAAACGCGTGGTATCACGGTATCCAAACCGGTCGAGCTGCCCATGACCCAAAACTCCGTAGGCGAGAGATGTTCCGGAACACCTAACATCCTCATATGCAAGGAAACAAATGAAATACTGCTGGGCACACCTAGAGCCACAGCAGCCACCGGATCACTCCCATGGCCACACCAAACACTCTCTTGACGGACCCAACGAGCACAACAATAAGCCACAGACACCACATGAGTGCAACAAGAGCCCACTCGACCAGCATCCATCCAAATCCCCGAACCCAGCGCATTCTACGTTTGCGCGTGCGAATCATGCGGTCTATCTCGTCTGTGATTTGCTTAACTTGTAATGGACCTTGTCCAGATACCTCACTTGTGATGCGCACAGCTTTGTCTCCGCTTTCTAGAATACGCGGCATAAGGTCTGAGTCAACCGTAGATTGCAAAGCCGAAATCTGGTTTGTGAGTTGCTGGATGGCTTTGTCACGGAAGCTCTCAAGCGAACTCTGTAAAGCCTTGGTCGACGACTCTAGATCCTTGACTAGTATGCGCGCGGCAAGAACATGTTCTTCCTTGCGCGGCACAGGGTAGATTTTCATTTTTGATGTAGCGGCAGCGCGCGAAAGAAAGTCGGGAGGCGGTTCTCTTGTAGAATTCGCTCGTCGTGTAATCTCTCTCGCTTTGACACCTGAGCAGAGAAAGAGTGCGCGGACGCGAGCGATGTCTGCCTGAGTGACTGTGTTCGCATCGCTCTTGTTCCGATCAACGGCATTATCGTCACCGTCAGCGATGCTCCAATGTCTACCGTTAAGGCCAGGTCGAGAGCTACTGCGCTGCCTGTTTGCGTCTCTTAGTCCAGTAGGTGGCAGACCCGCCATGTCACCACCAGGCCGAGCGAGCACTTGATTAATTCGCTCCTGGCTGTGGCTGCGCGTAAGAGTGAGAGACCCCGTGGAAGAATTTCCAGATATCGTGCCCAGATCCATGCGTGGTGGCAATAGCCGATCGACCCGAGGCGAGCGACTGTTCTTTTGCTCTCGTGCCTGGCGTGAGATGTGATGCTCATAATCCGAGTTTTCGTCGGCAATCGTGTGGACCGGCCGGAACGAGGGCAGTTCCAGATGGCTACGTTCTTTGTTTGTGATGCTACCGTCTGTACCTGCCGTGACGGTTCGACTGATCGGGGGCCGTTTGGTATGTTTGGTTTTGACCGGACCGTCGTCATCAAAGTCGACAGAGTTACGGTCAGACATGGTGTCCGCGTCAGAGTCATCGGCTCGGTCTCTTCTGAAGATGATGTCACCGACTTTTGTACCCTCGTTCTTCACGCCCTTGAAGAACCGAGTGACAGCAGAATGCGGCTCTTGGGTATCTCGGCGGCGGAGCTTGTCCGGACTAGGCAAGCTACTGACACTATCGTTCTTGCGATGACCGAGTAGATTCATGACAGCACCGGGAGCTGCTAAAATGGCTGTGCCGATATGTTTGTCGTCTGGCGTTTCCTCACTGGTCTGCCGCGATCTTCCTTTCCTGTCTGTTCCAGCAGAGTCCGGACGCAATTCGTGCTTGTGGTCTTCACTATGCTCATGCGAATGAAAGATAGTGTTGAACTTGCCTCGCTTTGCTTTCCTTGTCTGTGACTCGGATCGGCTTGGGGGCGGTGATAAGTCGCTGCCAATATGCGGGAACCGTTTGGCATGTGGAGTGTTTGGTGCCGTGCTGTCCTGATCATCAAAAGATGATCGAGGCTCCGGATCATCGATGGATAGATTAGGGTTCTTACGAGGCTTTGGCGGCATCTTGAAGTTGCCACGATCCTTGATAAATGCAAAGCCATTTGTAGGTCGGGGAACTTCCAGCGAGTCTCGGGGAGGCTTGCTTTCGGAGGTAACGTCTCCGTTGCGACCCCACTTGTTTGGTGTATCTGGCGTGAAGTCAGGGGGTGGCCTGGCTTCGCTCAGCGACTGTCTAGCTTGTTGCTCTAGAAGCAAGGCCAGCGGACCGATGTTGTGATCTGGATCAGTGACAATACGAGCTTTCCGTCTCCTGGTATCGGATTCCGACTCTGAACTGTCGCTGTCATCATGGCTGCGCAGTCGCGAGCCCCGCCTCGAATGTTTGCCTCCTCTCGGACTGTCAGTGCGCAGCGCTGGAAGTAGCCTTCGCTTGCGCCCACGCTCGCTGCCCTTGTCGCTTTCATCGCCTGTCGTATGATCAACTGCGATGCTGGGGAAGCCATCGACCCAGCTTTTTCTTCGGTCCCCAGAGTATTCTTTGCTTGCGCGTGGTGAGAGAAAGTCTTTCTGCTGCACCTCCTTGGGTGGGTAGACCCTTCGGCCATAGCGGTTTTCTACCAGCATTTTGTTGTCGTCTTGCTCCAACCAGTGTGCATCCGCAAGCAACTCCTGTGGGCTGAAGATCCAGCCTTTGTGAGGTCTTGCAGGCTTCTGGGGCGCCGGTCCCACTTCGTGATCGTGATGGATTTTGGGAAGCTGTACCGCATCGTCTCGACGATAGCCGGCTCGTTTAGCCTGTTGTTCCACACGATCTACCCATTCGCGTACCTGCTCGACATCCTCGAATTCTTCTGAAGAGTGATGGAGCGTCACACGCTCCCGAGCCCTGCTCCGGCGGTTTCGAATGTATTGCAGAGGGTTGTACGGCCGGCCGAGCTCATGCTGTTTGCCAGCATGAGACGGCACACGAGTGAGCTGCGCTTGGGGACTGCCTGGACTGTTGGTCGACGTGAAGACAAAATTGCCTGGGGCGTTCGCGTCGGGCTTCAGGGGCGGGAGGAATTCCAGTAGTCGGAGGTACTCAATGCGGAGCTCGATGTATGCGCGGGCCTTTTCTACTCGTGCAAGCGTGGCAGCTGAGGGATTGATGTTTTGGGACACGGGAAAGGCAATGGATCCGCTTCTCTGCATCGAGGTAGACATGTGGCGGGTAGGAGAGCTCTTGCCCATTGGGGATATATTGCGTGACATCCGCCGTTGCTCGTTGAGATAGTGCTTCAAACTGCCGCCAGCGCCATAGTTGGAGAAGCTGCCTTCGCGTTGCGAACCAGAGGCGACGCGTGGCTGGGACGACAGAAGCTGGCCGGTGTTGGTATGTCTCCTCCGGCTCTCGCTCAGGTTCAGGGCCATGTGTACCAGCTGGTTCGGATCAATGGCCTGCCGCGGCGGCGGCGCAGTGTTGGGCGAAGGATCGCGGTCATGGGCCGTGGACGGCATATCGTATGCACTCCTCCTCGTCTTGCCAAGGCGTATGCGCTCGTCGTGTCGGTCCTGTGAATCGGCAAAGTCGATGCGGGATGCTGCGCCGGAGGCAGCAGGACTGGGGCCGTCTCGCTGCACCTCTCGCGACAGCGGCGAGCTTCCTGCCTCCTTCTCGTGGGCGCCATAGTGTCGCGAGCTGCGCTTGCCTCCTTTGTCCTCCCCGCGAGCCTCGTGGTTGGCGTGGCGCTGCCGTGGCCCGCTGGAGAAGTTTGAATCGAGGAGAAAGCCGCCAGATCTCCTCACGCGCTGCTTCCGGCGCGCAAAGTCTTCTTCGTGCACCGAGTCCCTAGCCAGCAGGTTCCCCGATGCTGCGCTTCCTCCCAGGCCGTTGGTTGCACCTGTGCCGGGCCGCGAATCTTGGCTTCGCCGCGGGGACGAGCTCCCCTCGCCATTGTCTGTGTATGCGCCCGAGTTGCTGGCAATGTACGTGTGGGAGGAGGTTGTCCAGCGGTCCGAGTCTCCCGAGGGCCGGCCATGGCTGGACGGTGCTGACATTTCTTGAGATAGCGCCTATGTCACCTCGAACGGCCAGGGGGTCGCATGGCGATGACGACGGCTGCGCAGAGCAGAGGTGCGGCTGTGACGGTGGTATCGCAGCCAGGCGACGTCGCGACGAGATGCTCACGTGAATTTCCTAGGTCGCTCTCCAGCGAGGGTATGAAATCATATGTGGGGTGAGCAGGAGCGGCTCGTTGCTGTCCAGAGATTTGGCCTCGGGTGCAGAGCATGATCGCCTGCACCCCTGTTTGTCACCCAAACGTCAACAGTGGGTCCGTGTCCAACGGCTTCTTAGCTTTCTCTCTCACGTATCCAACTCACCAGGGCGAATATCGACTTTGTTGCGAGACATACGGAATCACGCCTTGACTGTCCACTCGAGTATCTCTCACTAAGCACAAAGTATCAGTCTTGCTACAGGGGATGACCTAGGTAAGCCAACACGCGGACGCCAAATCCTTGCTCCCCAACATCGCATTCTCTGCTGTGAAAGGCATGTGGTCATGCATGGCCTTTGCAGACGAGTTAGTCGGCTCCAGCACGCCGAAAAACTTCAGGCGTCCAACAGTACCGGCACTTTGGTAGCGGGCTTGTCTTTCCCTGTCTTAGCATCAACGGCAGTACTTTAGAGTAGGCTAAATGCTCGTCGCGACGAGTGATGCTCACATGTAAAGGACAGGACATGCGTGGATAACAACACTCTCTCCACAAAGATTCTGAACGCACAAAAACACCCGCTCTCAGCACATGACCAGATCTTGTATTGGGAGTACATGCGATAGAGGCTATTAGACACGCGATTGTCTCCAGACATATATGGCTTGCATTGGGGATCCCTTGTGTATCTCTACCAAACGTTGTGCTAAGATGTCTGATTTGCATTTGGAGAGCCGATTTGATCATCTTCCACTCACCGTATCACCAGCTACTCCGTGGCGGTCATAGGTTTTGTACATGGGTTGATACAGAGCAGTGTTCTGGGTAAACTTGATAGATAATGGCATCTGGATGGAGGTAGTGTCTAGAAGGAAGCTGTTTGTCATATCTAGAATCTCCATGACGTCCCCATAGACGTGTCACCAAACGACCAAGACGCATTATTGGGCACCATGTGAGCAAGTGCGACTATTGCTCCGGCGGGCTAAATCGTCGTACATAGTAGAATGCGAGCTATATGCTCAGCTCTTCTTCCGAAAGACTGACCGTTCGTTGCACTGCTTCCTGGCTACGGAACAGGATAGCCATGGCCCACGTCGGCCGTGTTAGTTGTACTGTACTATGCCCGCCTCCGTGGCGTGAGGCTGAGGGAAAAAGCGACACTTGGTTCGGAGAGAGGGGCAGGCCGAGAATCAACTGGTTGACCAGTGCGACTAGACATGAGCGAATCAAGAGCCAAGAGTCTACCCATCTGCTAAAACTTGTTAATCTATGCAGCTAGAAGCAGTCTTCATGCAAAGGATCAAGTCGAAAGAGTACGCAAGCCTCGATCGCATTGCGACCGTTGGTTTTTCCTGTACTTCACAAAAGTGACGGGCTTTTCGAGACCTGAAACGTGGATCCAGCCCTATGCAGGCTAGAAGGCTTACGAATCGATAAGCGTTTCTCGCACCTTTTACCTACGTAGGGCGCGTGCGTTGAGCGTCGGGCGGGAAGGCTGACATGTAGCGCGCTGAAGCCTGTCAGAGTAGCATCGGAACAACGTCAGAAGCGAATCAAACAGAAATCATCTCCATGGCATGCCTCAAGGCAAGGCATATCGCAATTGGCATTGGTTCAACAAAGCATGTCTGATGTTTCGCGGTCAATGCTCTGATGGCAGCCAAGATGGGTACCATGCCCGCGGTAGGGTCCTCACATGCCAGACGGTGGATAAAGTTTCGTGGCTGTTGGACGTCAGCCTCAGACCAGGTGTGGACCGATCTTACGTGTAGTGCCCATATACCGCATATCGAAGCTGGCAACCTAGTCTGACTTGAGCAAGGCGAAGGATCAATGCCTTCGTACAGTCGAATTGCGCCCCACCTGCTCAGACGTGCAAGACGGAGAGCGCAAGACCAACATGAGCCAGTTGAAGAAGGCTGCAGCCGATCGAGAATGACGGAGACGTCGTGCTTCCTAGGTGCAGACGCTGCCTCTACAGCTGGAATCGAGGCTTGACGAAGCACCAATTGGGTCGTTGAATCGGCGACTCCTCGTAAAGCAAGCAAATTCCTTCGGTCGCTGATTCGCCCAAAACCTCGGCTCCGCTTGGGCCAGCCAAAAAGGCGTCTTCCGGTACTTGGCCGGAGCAAGGCTGAACAAGGAAAAAGACGAGAGCAAAGGGCGGTAGATGCTGATGCCATCATGCCAGAAGCATCTAGAAGGGATGTACTGATGTCGGGTGATGATGCCATGTGAATTGTCAATGTCTAGGTTCGGTGTTGCGAGATTCGGTCGCGACCGGAACTTCTAAATAGGAAAAGCATGATCCAGCCATGAACCACGACAGCTCGCTCCCCCTAGCAAGCCCGACACCCTCCGCGCTCTTGGACTTGCAGTTCGTCGCGAGGCGGAATGATCCGAGCAGGGTTTTGGCGGCATCCTTCGTTCCTTTTGATTATCTGGCCCAGCTTTACAGGGTTCCGTCACTTGATTCGCCATGGCACTCAGCAGAAGTCGTTCAGCCTGAGGCAGCAGATCCAATAAGCACCCAGCTCGCCAGCTTGCCGTTTATAGCGTGGCTTGCAGCTCAAGGCTCGCCCACTCACGATGGGAAACGAGGCTGACTGCGCCATTCCAGCCTCGTGCGCACTCCACTGGGCCCAGCGAAAATCGGGATATCTTGCTGCCTGGCCCCCCGCGCTTCCCTGATCGACTTGGAAACACATCACACGTCCCTAGTACCCCAGGATTCCACTTGCCATTCTCTAAACCTGTCGGATTTAGCTGCCGTTAGAGCGATAATACTCGCCCCACCAAGCGAGCCTCCCCAACGTTCGACTGTATCGGACCGCAGGACAGAATCGCACAGAACAACAGTATTCCAGCCTGGCCGGATCCTATCTGGACATTATCAAGTACCGTCAGGTTTATGCCTCCAACAAGAACCAGAGCCAGGATGAAAGAAGATGCGCCGACCAATACCCCTACCGTCACGGATACCAAAGCTAGCGAACCAATAGAGCCAGCTCCAGCCCCAAGGGAAACCATTGTGACAGCACCAAGCGTTGAGACTACGCCTAACACTTCACCGACATTCGAAGCGGGCTCCAAACCTCCATCACGCAGAGTATTGCGACTAAAGTGCCCCGTCTGCTCGGACTATCCCGATGGCTTCCGCAGTGAGCATGAGCTGCGACGTCATACCAACCGCGTCCACAAAAAAGCACGTAAAGTCTGGGTGACCATCGATACTTCACCCGACAAGTCATTCCTGGCCAACTGTAAGGCATGCCAGACTGGAAAGAGGTACAACGAATGCTACAATGCCGCAAGCCACCTCCGACGCATGCACTTTCACCCTCACAAACGCGGGGAGAGGAAGATGACTGCAGCAGAGGCTCGACGCGGTGGGAAACCTGGCGACCTGGATCCTCCCATGGAGGTCCTCAAAGCCAACTGGCTGCGAGAAGTAGACGAGATAATCGGAGAAGAGAATGAACCCACCGAGGACGACGCTTCCATGTCCTTGTCGCCTACTCAGAGTATGCCCGCGGGGCAACTACAGTCACCGCCACAGCCGCAGCCTCAAATTACTCCCGTCAAGGCTGAAGCAAAGGCACCGCCGACACCAACTACTCCTTCCACTCGGTCGATGGCGATAGATAGCATAGTTGAGAAGCAGGACGCGGCGTGAACACGAGGCTTATACTAGATGGCGGGCGAGAGGAACTGGTCAACCGTATTCTCGCACGGCGAGATGGATCATGGATCGTCATATAAAAGCCCGGCAAACATACCCGATCGGACCGTGTCATCTGGCACCACTTGCTCTGCAGATGCAACGACTGGTTCGCTCGATAGAGTGGGCCGGGGTTCCAGGACCATGTTCGCTCATGGACAAACGGCCATGATGATGGCTTGCGCTACTTTTGATTTCTGAAGTGAAAGTCGAGGCGGGAAAATTATTTGGCGTTGATGGGTTGACGATGCGATATGTCACCAGGCTGTCACTATTTTGACCGCAACGGCATGGTCTTTGGGTAAAGTATTAGATGGCAGCCAGGCTGAAATATGCCATGCACATGCTTGATCAGAAGATTATGAAAAGACTGGGTTGTTCTTCGTCGATTTGTGTTGTGAGGTATCCAGTTGTGCATTTGTAGTGGTGAGTGTGATGGACGGGAATGTAGGAAGATGCGGCTGCAAGTAAGGAGAAATTTGACGAGTACAACGAAATTTGAACCATGTCGATTGCCCGGAGAAGGAGGGGTATGACGAGGTAAAAACTCAACGTGAGGTGCAATTAAGATACATGTCGATCAACGAAGGGGTAGTGGCGGATCGGTACACCCGACTCAAACGGGCTCGTGCGCAATAATCTGGGTGCTGCATCGTGAATCCTTCGAAGCCACCACACCAGTGTTGCAGCAACCACGAGGTACGTCTCTGCCATGTCTGTCATATGCCAGCGTCCGTTTCTGCGCCGAGGCAGGCAATCTGCATAGCGAAGCTGATGGTCTTGTCTAGCTGCATAATTCTACGTGCGGACGCAGTCGCCTGCTATGCGCTTCGTCGCTTTTCGATAGCTCTAGCCCTATCCTACCCTACCCGCGGAGTCTAACAACTTGCGATGGCCGTGTCGCCTGCATACCCTGAACGCATCACGATTCGCCGCCGCCGCAAAGAGAGTACTTGTCATTCGCGAAACATACTGTAGAACACAAGGTTAGGCTTAGGACCGCGGCACCCTTGGCAGCAGCCATGTCTCGTCGACCGGTACTCAGTAATTTCGTCAATCTGGGGAGCCTGTACAGCGTTCCGCCTTGGGGGTCTGTACCTTCCCTCGGCCTAGCCAGGCCGCTGTATAACTCTGTGAATTTGGGGAGCCTGTACGCCCGCAGCAAACGAAAGTACCCCACCGGATATGCATACTTTGAGGATGGGTCCGTCTTTATACATCCTCAGTTATGGCTTCCTCACGATGCCTTGGAAGCGCGTATGAAGATAGCCGCGCATTTTGTAAATGGACCTACACCCAAGATGCAGGCAATTCGCAAACAAGACCCGCATAGGACGCGCCTCGTCATAATCGAGTAAGCCAGATTGCTCACCATTTTTGTCTACATGCTAACGGCAGTATCAGCAAGGACTCGAAACTGAGAAACACATTCCGCATCATGGCTCGCAACGCCCAGGACGACCAAAGGGTATCAGTCGTCGACCCGCCCTTCGAAGACGTTGAATTGACTCTCGACCCCACCGAAAGCCGCCCCATCTCCGCAAGCTTCAACGACGCTCCCCAGTTGAGTCATAGGGACAGTCTACGGAACAGCGAGGCTCTAAAGACGTTTCGGGGTACGCTGATCGATGGCATCTTGCAACCCAACGTTCGCTTGGGGAATGGTCTACACCTGTCGCCTAAACCGCACATAAAAAAGCCCCCGTTAGCGGAGAAGAAGCAGGCGCGAAACCCCAAGGCCAAAAGACCTCGTGAAGCCGCGGGACTGCCTCCAAAGGCACCAGCGAGGCACCTTCATTCGCTAGATGTACAGTCTCCGACGGGTCCACCTCTGCCTTCTAACGTACATAAACCGAAGCCTTCCCGACAAGCACCACCCCAAGAGCGTGACGTGGAGCTTCGAGAAGCTCAATTGGCACAGAGAGAGCGGGAGCTCATACAACTACAACAAGAACTCTTGCGGCAGACTTTGCGCATTCAGAGCACACTGCCGCGTCAAGACAGGCATTCTCGGTTCTCCCCTCACCATGACACCAACGCAAACAAGCATCGGACACGCGGACCAACCGAAGCGAGTATTCATAGCGAGTATGACACAACAGCTGCGGATATAGAGGCAAAGAAAGAGGCGCTCGCGCAAAAGGAAATGCTCTTGAAATACAAGCGCAAGGCATGGCTTCTCGAACAGAAGCTTGCTCGGGTTCAGAGTACCGGGCGTCCCCAATCTAGGCGCGCAGCTCGTCGATACGGTACGGAAGTTCAGGAACACGACGCGCAGCACTCCCCTGATTACCCATCGGGGAAGGAAAATGTGCCAGATGCGCAGCATGACTACGACGACGTCCCTGTTGCCTTCGATTTGGATCATGCATCGCCAACTGAAGCCCTGGAAACGCTGAGATCTCGCATCCGGCTTCCTACCAGAGGAACGATGCGCTCACGTCGGAACCCACGCTGAATAAGATACCTTGCCTCCACCTCCCCAATGTTCGTGGATATGATGATAACATAGTTTAACAAAACCTATGCCAACGTCACGCCACTTCAGTTATCTAAGAGACGACACTGTACAATAGACACGCCGAATTGAGCATGATTGTACCATACTCGATTAGCATACGATACCCTGTACAAACAGCAAATAGATCCAATGACACTAGACTTACGCCTTTTCCATGACACCTTCACGCTCGTTGCTATTTTTGCACATCATGCTCTTCGGAACTTACCTCGCTGTTGGCCTCTGCTTATTATCATGTTTGTAGATCCTTTCGCCTGGAACTTGCCATCATGTTGGCCTGGAAAGACAAAATGGTGTGAAGAGATCTCAATGGTTGCACTTGCACGAATTGATATGGTGGCTTGGTGTCTGGGTGTGCGCTCGATAGCCTGGTACAGTACCCGACCCGAAGGACGATCCAGTTTCATTCCATCGGTCTTACATAACCCTTGTTATGTAGCCAGTCCAGTTGGTAGGATAGCCGAACAAAGAAAATATAGAATAACTGGGCGGCACCACAACCACTTCCCCGAAGAGCCCCGCGGACGACACTGACATGTGAAAGGAGCCGCGGAGAGCAGAAAAGAAAATGGCTAAAGGGTTCACCAACACAACGGGGTCAAAGTGAATAAATTTACATTGGACATTTGTTTTCATTCGGATATCTCCATGTGGCCTGACTCTTGGTCCATGGTGTGGTTGATCAAAGGGACAGAAGTAGATGCATGTACGTCTTGATATTGGTTGTTGCTTACTTGATTCGGGTATCTCGATGCTACCTCTTGGTAGACAGTTTGGTACAACAGGCAGTGCTTGAAGAACAAAGGAGAAAGAAATGAGCGCCATTCCAACGCCTACGCTTTGCTGAGGGAAAAACAGTAGTAGTATACAATAATAATTTTGGAAGTGATGTCTTCATCAGAATTCGTGTAGGAGAGGTATGCTCCATGCCTGAATCATCATGATCCTCGGCTATAGTCGTCACTCCAGTCTTTCGACCGTGGTCGTCCTGCCTCAAACGCCTTGTCCTCGGCCGTCTCCACCTGCACACTTGTCTCCGTGATAATGTTTATGCCATGTCCTGAAACCGTGTTCTTGAGGATCGAGTCTGCTGATCCCGTTCGGGTAGGACTTTCATCTTCGTGTAGCGTATCTTCATGCCGTGACCGCAATGTATGACTGCGCCCACGGCGGTGATCGACTATTCGCGATAGTCGGTTGCTGCCACCTACTATGGTGACGGTACGTGCAGTAGTCGATGTAAGGGCTTCTTTGCCACTCATGGATTGTAGGCCGTAATGGTCGTCGTCGCCTGGGCGTGCCGCATTGGTGAGCGTTGCGGTGACAGTTCTGTTGTAATTCCCTGTACTCAGATCTCCGGATACCAAGACCCGCCTTGTCAGGGCGTATAGAAGCGCGTCGATCCATCCGCATGATGTGAGAAGACACCCAGCGACAATGAAGAAGAGGTCTGGTGGTTCGGTACCGGTCATCGCTACCATGCGACCCACTGCTATGGGCAACGTGAGTACGACGTATACAAAGGGGTACATGACCATGAATTTCGTCGCGCGTGTGAGCTTGCTAGTGTCGTTTGCGATGATGCTTCGAATGCGGCCGCGTAGGTGGAAGAAGACATGCGCGTAGATGATGATCGTGCCGAACTCGACGATGAAGATCCAGAGGTAATGTAACCAAAGTCTTTCATTTTGGTATTCTCTTGAAACCCAGCACTGGTTGAAGTCAGCTCCGTATTGTTTGTTAGTGGAAGAGAGCATACCCATGCTGCAGCGCGAGCGAAATATCGCTCCTGGTACATGGCCGGTCCAAGTAACGTAAGGATCAACGAGAAGAGCCAAATCGAGAGGATCGATACCACAAACCACCTGTACGGCATTTTGTATCCTTTGACCACGCCCAACCAAGTATGTATCGCAATTGCGAGAACGAAGAAGCCACTTGCGACGTCTCTAAACGATAGTATCGAGAGTTAGTACATGTCTCACATATTTTGTGCGTGAGAATACTGACCCAATCTGTAAAAACCACGCTTGGAGGAAGCATGCGCCGGTCGGTGCTACGATCTTGTTGATTCGGAGCCAGTGGAACGATATAGAGAATGCGATAGACTGTTGTAGGTCGGCGATTAAGAGGTTGTAAATGAGAATAACATATTGGTTGTATCCGACGTATTGCCTGTAGTGTCTTCGCCACGAAATCATCCGCTGTGTAATGAATCCCAGTAAGGCCGTGACTGATATTAAGCTCATTGTGGCGCAAATAGCGAGTGGAATTAGCCCCGCCCTATAGAGAGGGGTGAGCGGGTCCATACTGTGCGGAGCGTCAAAGTATCGTTTTTCGAGAGAGCGTTCAAGTAGAACAGAGGTTATATCGGTCATGTCGTAGGGCGCCATAGTTGTAATGGAGGGTCGTAACCGAGTATCAAGCGGCCCGATAGGATGTGCGGAAGTACTTGTGCTCTCAACGCATCAAGATACCATGGTTGGTATAGCGAAGGGGGGGTCGAATCTGTTCGCGACGAAACCGTCTCGCTCTCGTGCCCTCTGGAGGTCCGGTCGCGGTTCCACAGTCTGCCGATTTCCAATCAGGGAGCCACTATGCAACTCTCGTGTGTTGATTGATCAATCAGGTCGGAGATAACTGGTGATTTGGAGTTTAGCTTGTTGTATACACAAAAGAGTGATCAACACTAGAGGTATTCTCCGCAAGAGTGATCCACAGGTTGGGGTATGCGCAAAGGATATAGGAAATAATGGCAATAGATGCCAGAACTAGCTGGGGTGGAGTAGCACGCCTGATATGGGTAGAACACTTGAAAGGAAGGAGATCGTCCAACTGACTTCTGTGTCAGGCCAGGCGGATATGCAGGTGCACCAGACGCGGCATGTTGGACGGCGTGGACGGGTCCTAGACGATCGCCTAAGCTTTTCAGCACGCTACAGCTGCAGGGTTGATGAGTGTAAAGTTCGGCATGTGCCAATGCACCCGTCCCCTGTCTATCAGCCAGCGTATTACCAACCGAGCGGATGCTCAATATTGAGTCGAGGTACTCGTCTGATACGGGGAAAAGACTCGAGAAGCGGGTTGTACTCAGCCCTCCTGGGTGAGCTCCACTGCTTCAACGTAGACAGGCTGGGCGCTCCCTGTCGGCAGGAAGAGTAAACTTTGCGGACATGGGAATGCTGTCGCGTGTGAGTTTCAAGCGGTACAGGACGGAAAAGAACAACAGCCCGCCACCACGTGGAGCACGCCCCTGTCGTGCCTCCGAATGGTCATCAGGGCCAGCAATGCCTGCACAGGGGCCAGGAGCGACAGCCATTCACGGTGCCTAACCGCGTTGCCAGCCGTGGTCTCGCCGTGCTGATGTGCGTTCGTAAATCTTGCGCAATTTGTTCCTTGAACGCCATGGTTGGTCTTTGATGAGGCGTTCGCCTCTACAGACTACGCCGCAGCTTGTTCGGTCCGGATTCCTTTTCGACGAGTCGTCCAACCTCAGCTGCGTCAACGCAACATTGGCGTCTTCTTTTTGCCGCGGACAGTTGCGGGGGAGGGTCTTGTACAATTAGGCGACTGTGGAGGATGCGACGCTAGACGGATGAGCACTAACCACTTACGCTCTTAGCGGCTACTAGCTAAGGGGTTGATTGTTGGAGAAAAGTCCACCCCTGGACGTTGCGCGGCCCGAACTGACATATCTCCCCTCGCGCTGCCCGGTGGGTACATTTGACACACCATTATTCAAACCAGTTGTCTAAGTCCATGAGTCGCGCGGATACTGGCTGCCGCCACCAAAGTACTAGAACTGCCGTGACTGATCCAACACGGACGACGGGAGAAATGTCAGAAACTTGCGCCATCCCGAAAACCAGGCTTCATGGCTGAGATGGTCGAAGCGTTGAGTATGCGTTCGCATGTCTAATCGCCCATCTTCGAATCGGTGCCACAACACGCCAATGCTCTGTAATTGTTGGTTAGGATAAGATGGGAACTGGTACATGAACCGTCTTGGTGTGTTCCAGAAGCTTCTGATCATGATGCAACGCTGCGCCGCCAAACCAACTATTGCTGGAAGATGGTGGACCAGTAACTCCTCCTACTCTTCTCTCGCCACGTGCAATTGTTTTGCATTGGTGAAACGGCGTTCCTGCATAGAACGTCCTCGGTGCGCATGACACCGATGTCCATGTGCAGAAGTAGCACCGTCATCGTTGCGTATACAGGTTCCGTATTCCGCTTCCACTACCAAGACGTATAAATGGCGAGGACGACAGGGATTGTATTGGTGGACAGGTCCTCGGGTTATCATGCAGCGCACCTGAGGTCCGGTTTGAGGTTCGCCATCTGCAAACCTGGTCTGCAGTAGCATGGTCAATCGATAGTACCCCAGACTTGGCTTCCCCCATACCAAGGATTGCATGAAGGTAAGGGCCGTACTTGAAGGCACAACCGAGCTCCGCTCTGTATCTGGCGCTGGAACCAGATGACCCGTAGGGCCGGTAGTAATTTAATATAATTGAGGTCGAGACCAAGGGAAGCCATAAGGTACACGCACGAGGTACCCTGAGTTTACCCCGCAAGCCGAGCAACGGCGTGGCCGTCTCCCTCCTTGGACCTGGTATGTCATAAGCGATGCGCGAAACTTGGATGTCTGCAACGCGTCCCGCCTGTCACTTCCCAAGCACGAACCGTTACCAGATCGCGGCTATACTGACGCCACTTAAGGCAGTCGCGTTTTGTCTGTTCCTATGACCGAATTAGCCTGCGGCTTCGATACGCGAGCGGAACAGCTGACCGCATCAAGCCATCAACTAATCGAGAGCGAAGGGGCTCGACACAACGAAGTGACTTGTCCGCCTTGTCGTAGGTTTGACTCAGCAACGATTGGCGAGGCCGAAGTACCTCCAGTGACCAACGGGGTGGCACAATATTAGCCGGTCAGCCAATCTCTCATCCAAGATTCATTCGTATCTGCAAGCCGCCCCAACGACCTTTGCGATAGCTCTAGATACAACGGCTGTGAACCAAGATCTGGCATAGCGCCAAGTGGCCTGCTTATAGCCGTCATGCACCTCCAAATATGAGACCATTGTGAAGGACATATGTTGGCGTTTTTCCCGGTCCTCCACATTCCGTCTGGGCCAGGATCGAGATTCGGAGCATGGAAGCGAGAAAATTTGAGCGGTGGCTACTTGTTCGAAACCGTATGGGAGTATACACACCACCCGCGAGTCTAACTTCAGACGCGATCGTTCTCTATTACCTCGATATCCCGGATGTAGTCAAGAGTTTCTCATCAGTGGCGCTCCTCATCACTGGCTGGTGACCGCAACTAACGCCATTATTTCAATATCATGCGATAATGAGACAGTTGGTAGTTGACCGAGCTGTCTTGGCTATATGTTCTTCTTGTTCTACACTATAGGCGTGAATATCAGGCCCAGACGATTTTAGATACGACTATCCTGCTACTCGCAGCCAGACGCACTTTCAGTATCAGTCACAACGCGCCCATCGCCAATAACTCACTTTTTAGGATCTTGCTGCACTCCAATTGCGGAGAAATCGTTCGTGTAGCAATCGCCCTTGCTCACAGTTCCCACATAATTCGCAAGGTCGGCATAGAGCTCGCGGAGGGTCAGCTTGGGCTCAGAACGCTACATAGGCAACAGCTCGCAACTACAAGTACCCTCTGATTCAGCCATGCTCGGATCTTCAGTGATATAGTCAGACCAACAATCCTACAGGAATTTGTTGCCTACCAACGGAATTTGTTACAGACGCCCCACCAACACACGACAAGCAGTTCACCGCTATACCGTCACATCTCTTGCAACAAGTATATCAGGTGCTGGGTTCGAGTGATATAGTTGAAGTAAGCTTCAATCAGGTCTGCTGTAGTGTTGCGGCGCACAATCTGCACTGTTGTGGCGTCGTCCAAACGAATAACCGCGCACGCGAGGTAGATTATGCGATTCAATGCATATAGTCCTTTCTCGCCCAGAGCCCGCTGGTCAGATGTTTACTACTACCGACGCTGTGGAAATGTACAGGACATCGGTGTGAAATGTTTGGCGTTGTCACAGTAGTCTGTAGCCAATGCATGATGTCCAACGTAAGTATGAGGACAGTGATCTACCTAGGTAGGTTCAGTAAGATTTGTGCTTGCAGTGTGTCTGGAGGTTGAATGGAAGCTTGAATCACTCATTGGAGCATCACCGCGATATGTTACTGATACATGCACATATTACCGCCTGAGGGTCGCTGTTGGAAGTCTTTTCCCCAAGGCTCCTGAACCCGCTGCTCTTTACGCCGGAACAGCATATGCACAACAATTTGTACCTGTCAAATGCACTTTGTCACGCTGCCAGAATGTTATGCTTATGCCATCCTACGCAGAGCCTGTGGCGGATTGTATGAAAAACATATTTCTGTTGAGCTTCGTGTTGTATATCGCATGTTTGTTCGAGTACCTAAACAAACAGCATCTGGGCATCATGCAGTTGTGGTGCAAATAGCGAAGACTGAACAAGTTTCGTAGTTGTAGTAAGTATCATCGAACGGCTCAACGGTCGGTCGCGCTTTCTCAAGGATAGGGCTGGATATAGACTAACGCTAACCGCATGCGGTAGCGTGTTTTGAAGCTGTTTGGCCGCGGCCTTTGAGCCCAACTGCGACCGCATTGAACGACATCATACCTACCAGCGCGCCTGTCTTCTTAGTAATGTATAATCTACGGACTGTATGAAACGTCACGCATGCGAAAAACCATCCCGGCCCTACGAAAATGGCAACAAAAGACGAGACGACGCGCACACGCACCGATCGAATTAAGGCCGATTTACGGTCAATCTCAACATGCACAAACGCCACAGCGACTGCGCTCCAGGACTTGCTGTCAAGAAAAGCGGAGGATGCGCCACAGAAGGAGAATGTTAGAGCAAAAGTTCAGCCCGCCGCACGGAGGAGAGGCGCGACAGCCACAGGTGCGGCGTCAGCGGATATGGGGAAGCAGAAGAACTCGAACCTTGGGCCCAAGGAGAAGTACGTACTGGCGACTGAGGTTGCCAATACGACCCTTCAGACGCTTGCAGATGCGCTGAAGAATCCACCGCACGCAACCGCCGCCCGTCCCCCTACCAAGTCGAAGCCAACCGCCGCCGAAGATGCGCGCAAGCCTGCACGACCGCGACTCGGCCAGACAACGAGCTCCTCGGCATCGCAAAAGCCTCTCAGGGAACGATCCGTCTCGCAAATCAACAACTCGCCCCAAAAACGCGTCCCTCGGCGGTCGTCTTCTTATTCTTCCTTCCTCGCCCCAGGTCCCGACCCTGGCCTGCTCGCAACAGCTGAATGCGCAAGAACCGCGTTTGCGTACTTGGGTACACCAGAGGCACAGAAGGTCTTGGGCAAGGACTCGCAAGAACTACAGTACGAGAATGGTGTGCTCGTGCTTATCGGAAAGCTCGTCGCACTTGGCCTAGACAATATGGCAGTCAAGGAATTAAGAGGGTTGAAGAAGAAGCTGGACAGATATCTCGGGCAGGATGCGGGCAAAGACGAGTTCAAGTCTGGCCTGCACCAGCAGGGACTTGCAGAGAAAGAGAGCCTTGCGTTCCTTCTCGACTTCGCGGCAATCGACCCGAAGAGCCCTGCTATCCCGCTAGTAGCAAACTTCCAGATGTACACTTTGCGCATTATTGCAAAGCTGAAGAGGCCTCGGACTGTTGAAGCCACTTGGGCATATCTCAAGTTGACCAACCCTTCGTCACCCGCGAACCTACTCTTTCACACTGCTAAGACCCCGAACGGCCAGGCCAAGGCGGCAAGACAACTGGAGTCGTTGGCGCAGACTGTGCTTTCCCTATGTCCAAGTATATCGACATCCGAAGATGCGAACAATCTACAACCATCTGCCGAGACCGTACTTCTGTTACAGCACCTGGCGTTCAGCGTTCGAAAGAAATGGTGGAGTCTGGTCAAGCACCAAGGCAGTGTGGATAGAGAGCTTTCAGACCCATTCACCAAATGCGTAGTTGCTTTCGCCCGCAGATCACTGCTCAACCCAAGTAAGAAGTACAAACTCGCTGAGACATTGTACATTGATTTGGCTGGGTTCCCGGGCGAGCCTGCTCCGCAAGCAGCAGCCAACAAGACCCTGTCCTCTCTTGCTCAAGCTGCGGGCCTGTCTGACCAGGCCCTTCGATGGCTAGGCTCCTCAAAAGACACTGCGGACTCCAATTCGTCCGCGGCAAAGCAAACAACACGTGCGATACGCGTTGCCACAATCAATCTTGAGGCTCATGTGAAAGGCGAGAAGAAACCGGACTTGGACGAGACCATTACTACCGCACTTCAGATCTTGGATGGCGCTCTAGGTGGTTCAGTGTCTGATTTGGAAACTCTGTTTACTGAAGTGAATGCACTGCGACGCGCTGCGACACGGTTACTAGTCACAAGCATGTCAAAAACTACAGCTAGTTCTGAGAGCAATCCTACCGAACAGCATGCTGTACCCATCATTGCAGCCAGTGTACATTTCTTTGCCAGATTTCTCGGGGCTACATCGTCAGGTGAAACAGACGCAAAATCGCAAACCCGGAAACAGGAGCGAGTACTTCTAGCATGGAAATATGCCAAGAGTACGGTCGACTCTTTGATGGCATGTTGCAAGAGAACGACAAAGACTCAAGATCAATGGAAAGAACTGGATACTATCCTTCAAGAATGCTCACACATCATACGTCGATTCGAAGAAGAGATCGGACAAGGCACACTTCCCAGAGAAGAGAACATCTCTCTTGTGGGCACGTATATGGTCAAGCTATCAAATGCGTACTGGTCTTTGTATCTGCAGTTGCGAAAAGCGCATTGCAATCCCGAAGCCCTCGTTGTAGCCATGGAACGCTCAATCGACCTTGTGCAATCTCGTTCGTCACCCGAGAGAGAAAGTGGACTCCTCTCAATGAAGCTGGAAAACTGGGGAGAGGCCTTGGAGGATCTGAACCGTACCGAAAGCTCTCGCAACGCTTTTCGGCAATGCATTCAAAGCCACCTCACTGTCAATGTGTTGCAGCAGCTCTCTGAGAAGACGTCAACATCCTCCTTGCACAATGTGTTCGATAGTGAGGGGCCATTCGGTGCCCTCGTTCGCGTAATGAAGACACTTCATCACTCCTTCGTCACGTCTGGTCTTCAGAATGTAGACGAACTCGCCTTCTACGACGATGACGAGCTAGAATCAGGAACTAGGGGAGCCATCCTAGAGTTGCAGCTTGGCTTTTACTTACGAACTCTGACCAAGAACCGACAGTGGGACTCGAGTCTTGACCAGTCGATACGCATTCTGGTGGAACGATTGCAACAGCTTTATGTACCAAGCGTGTATCCCGTTCGACATCTCCGACTATGTGTCACACTTCTTCAGCTTTCTCAACAAAACCCGCATATATTGTCTGAAGAACTGACATCGATTAACGCCACAGATGACGAGATACAAAATGCAAGTAGTAAAGATGAAGCATTAAGACGATACGAGGTTCATCTTAAAGCGCTTCGCGACCTCAAAGCTTCGATGGAACAGTCATCTTCTACCACAACAATCTTCCAGCAGTGCTTCACAACGTGGGAGTCACTCGTTGGGTCAATGTCTTCGTGGGAGGCGCTCACAGATTGTGTCGAGAATACCGAATCCTGGCTACAAGATCTGCAAGCATGCCTTGAATTTCTCAACGCGAAAGGGGAAGAGTATCTTGCGTTGCCTCTCCTACATCTTTTGGTCAAGATTTTGGAGCTCCAAGACGGTTCTGATGTATCCGAGCGCATCGCCGTTTTGTGTGCCCTCGGCCTGCAATTTCTTCACCTTGGATATACCGGCAAAGCAGGGTTGTCTTTGGCGAAGGCTGAAGCGTTGCTCGAACGTCAGACATCATCTGTAGAAGCCAAGCTGCAATGGCATATGGCATACGCTGAGTATCTTGTGAGTACCGGGAACACCACGAAATGGTATGTAACGAACTATATGATTTTGACAGCATCACACTAATAATATCTAGTCTGACTACGATGGCGGATGCTCAATCTCTTGCGCTCAACGATCGTCAGTTCATGGATCTCGCAAAACCTACAACTACGCTTTCTGGCAGATTGCGATTTAACAAGATAGTGGCGGCTGCCGCTTATGTGCAGTCGCTTCTTGCCACAGCTACTGGGTCATACAAGACAGCAGCTCGGCATGCGAGGCAGTGCGTTACAATCAATCGTCGCATATGGGCCGCCCTCGAATCACGGGCCAGTGCGAAAAGGATGACACCTTCGGAGAATGCGGAATCTACTGCGCCTCTTGTCATGTCCGTGACACATGATGCTCTCAATGGACCTGAATTCTGGTGCCTGGTTCCTGCGTTGTATCGGGCACTAATGCAGCAATCTCAGATCTTCGCCCACCAAGGCCTATTACATGAAGCAATCCATGTTGCTGAACAGGCTGAAAAAGTGGCTGCAGCCACACAATCTGTGACTTTGATCACAGACAACGCCAGCTGGCGTGCTGACTGTTGGGCGCAGAGTGGCAGACCTGACAAGGCCGAAACCATTCTCAAGTCTCTGAGTCCCGATCTTTCCCGAAAGTGTCTCTCAACGGCAGGTTATCATTCAGCCGTAGCCAGGATACATCACTGGAACGGTCAATATGAACAGGAGATACAGTCGTACGACTGCATGGAGAAACTTCTTAAGGACCTGAGTTCGCCATCGTACATCAAGACTCTGGAGACTTTTTCTACCTCCGTCGATGCGCTTGCTAATCGTGTCTCATCTATGACCCTAGAGGCCACGGAGAATGTCAAGAAACCAGCCACAAGAGGTCGCAAACCTGCAGTGAAAGCTGGACCGAGAGCGGCTTCCAAGTCTACCGCCAACGCTCGCGCCAAGGCCACAGAAGTAGCTGCAAAGCCTGTTCCAAGAACGAAACGCCAAGTAGGAAAGCCCACTGTTTTGGAAACGCCTAGTATCACCGAAGAGTGCTCTGCGCTGTTCGTGTTCCAAGCGAGCATGAGAGACCGAGCTGTCCTTGCGAACCTACTCCACGATGATCTCGCAAAAGCTCTGAGTATACTTGGTGAAGCGGAACAGCTTCAAACTGGACTAAGCCAGGAAGTGTCGCACATGTGGGCTATCTTCAAAGCGAAACTCGCACAGAGTGCGAAGCAGATTGCTGAAGACTTTACTGTCAACACACTCCCTGAGTCGACCATTGCCTTTCCTGCTTTTGGTCTCGACGCAGCAACCGCCAAGAAGGGTGCTCTGGCTACTTCGACTGCTACCAAAGGTGGCCGGGCGAAGAAACAAATCAAGGTGGACTTCATGGATACGCTTCGTGATGCACGTGCGCGACTCGTAGAAGCACACTCCCTGTGTGCTACTAATGGGTCCAACCATCTGTTCCGTCAAACCTCCATGGCGCTCGGTCATGTCACTGTGTTGATGTCGGCTGTCTCAGGAACAGAGCTGCCGGGCTCGCTCCACCCGTTATACGCAGCTTATATGAGCGAACTTCCAAAAGTAAATGCCTTGCGGCTTGTGCAGGAGTCGACAGAGGCGGAGAAGGAGCAGCTCTCACGCGATGATTGTCTGAGATGGCCAACTTCTGATTCGTCGCATTTTGCCTTCAGCTCAGTATCCAGTTTCCAGGAAGAATATGTTGACATCATTCCAGAAACGTGGTCTGCTGTATCGCTGGCGCTTAGTGAGGCACGCGATGAGCTATTCATCACCCGATTTGAGGGTGGCTTGTCTCCGTTCGTATTACGTTTACCACTTGCCCGTCACGCTTCCCGCGAGATGGACGAAGAAGAGTTTTCTTTCGAGGATGGCAAGAGAGATTTTGATGAGATTGTCGAGCTCAGTGACTTCAGTACTCGATCCGCCAAAGACATGACTTCTAGGGAAGCGAGACACCAGTGGTGGGCTGAACGCGAAGCTCTCGACACCCGGCTTCGCGAACTTCTTGTCAACATGGAAAACATCTGGCTCGGTGGTTTCAAAGGTATCTTCTCACAACACGAAAGACAGCCAGCTCTTCTTGCTCAATTCCGAAAGTCACTGGAGGATATACTCAACGAACACTTGCCATCTCGCAGGAAGAAGAGTACCCAAAAGCGACCAGTGCTGGATACACGAGTGCTGGAGTTGTTTATTGGACTGGGCGACGCTACTAATGACGACCTCGATCTTGATGAAGCGCTAATGGACCTCATATACTTTGTGGTGGACATCCTCCAATTCAACGGCGAGCGTAATGCATACGACGAGCTCGACTTTGACGCCATGGTCGTGGAGACGCATGAAGCATTACGCGCCTATCACACAGCGTCACAAAAACTTGATGCTACCTCTCGCCATACGATACTTATTTTGGACAACAACTTGCATGCCTTCCCATGGGAATCGCTGCCTTGCCTAGAACAGCTTTCTATCTCGCGACTACCCTCGCTTGCCGCCCTTCGAGAGCGAATACTTTCTGCACGATCTTCGGCAACCCAGCAGGATGCTGCTCCGGGCCATTACATTTCTACAAGCACTGGAGGTACGAGTATGCTAAATCCGTCGGGAGACTTGGCGCATACCTCGAAAACCATCAAGCCACGTCTAGACGAACTTACAGGTTCTTGGAATCACATCGCCAATCGCCCACCGTCGGAAGTGGAGTTTGAAGATTCGTTGCGAAACAAAGACCTAGTTTTGTACTTCGGTCACGGCAGCGGTGCGCAATATGTCAAGTCGAAATCAGTGCGACGTCTCTATCCCGGCGAACAGAATGAAGGAGAACGAAAACCAGGCTGTGCGACCACACTCCTCTTCGGCTGCTCGTCTGTACATCTTACAGAGAACGGGATTTTTGAACCTTCGGGTATGCTTGCTTCGTATCTCACCGCTGGCGCACCAGCAGTACTTGGCATGTTATGGGACGTCACTGACAAAGACTGCGATCGCTTTGCCGTCAAAGCAGGTGAATTATGGGGATTGTGGCCCGAGGCGCAAGAAGACGTGTTGCCATCCAAGACGTCTACGAAGACTCCTGCGAAGAAGGGCAAGGGCAAGAGTAGAGTTGCGCAGTTGGTGGACGAGGTAGAGGGTGTAAGGGCCGCGGAGAGCGCAAAGAAGGGAAAGAAGTCTGTGAAACTTGCAGATGATCATCCGAATTTGGAAGGCAATTCGCAGAAGGGGGTTGGATTAGATGAAGCGGTGCGGGATGCGAGAAAGGCTTGTTATTTGCGGTACTTGAATGGGGCTGCTGCTGTTGTATACGGAATACCGGTATATTTGGACTAGTGTAGCGAGGTAGAATGAGGCCACTACAAAACAAAGCAACGAATAATGTACGCGAGACTTTCATGTTTTGATAAGCACATAAACAGGTCCTTCCGGTTCGGTCCTGATCTGTAAACCTTATTATGACGCGCGGCTGCTGCTCTACGGAAGCAACTCCGATGGTGTTATGACGGGACGAGGCCACGGTCTCAGTCAGCGGAAGCGACAGAATCGGTCTTCGCATCCTCGGAACTCCACATTCTCCAGCGCGTCAATACGTCCGCTACAGTTTCCGATCTTGTTCGCAACGACTTCGAAAGCAATGGCCGAACGACCCGCCAAGTCAGGGTCATCTCGAAAGCGTGCGCTCGTGAGCTGCGACCGCTGCAAAATTCGACGGGCACGGTGCATTCGCGAGAATGCCGACGTGCCTTGTGCGGACTGCAAGGCAAATGGCGTGGTTTGTGAATCCAAGCTACCACGTAAACAGAGAGTGTATGGGAGTGTGGAGACGCTCAGCCTACGCTACAGAGCTCTTGAGTCGCTAGTCAAAGGGCTTTTTCCGGATGAGAATGTTCAGGACACAGAGACCCTGTTCAAGATCGCCACGGCAAGCAACATAGCAATGCCGGCGAGCGACGACTATACACCTGCAGATATCTTCAGCAATAGCAGTAGCGACAGACAGGCTTCTTCTTCGGAACAGCAACAAAGGCAGCAGCAGCATCAGTCGTTGCAAACATCACCCATTGCTCAGTCCCCATACTTGGACCCACACACTACTACATATCCCCTGCACACTGCTCACCGCACATCTTCCTTGTCTACAAGCAAAGAGCGCCTACGCCAGCCTGCTTCCGTAACCCAACAAGTATCTTCCCAGGCAGAAGAGGTCATTCGCACAAATCGAGGCGTCTCGCATTATTTCGGTCCTTCCAGTAGCTTTCGGCTTGCAACGACTATACGAGCACTTGCGTCCCGCTGGAAAGCCGTCTCTGGTGCAGACTTTCCTGGACTCCGGTCATTCACATCAAACCCCTCAAGTCGATCAGGATCGGCGCTGAAACGCAGCAGCACAAATCCTTCAGAAGACGAATTTGCTATACCCACATCGAGCCAGCGTCCCAATTCGAGCCATGGAAGTCGGAAGAGATCCAGAACTGAGATGGAGGCATCGAATGATCCGTCGCAACTTCAAGATAGTACTTCACGTCTAGATACAATTGGTGATTTGATTCCCCCAAAACACATCACTGACGCTTTAGTAGCGGTCTATTTTGATCAGATTCACATGTACTTTCCCCTGTTCAATAGAACCGTGTTTCAGATGCGACTGGAAACTACATACTCGCGAAAGGGCGACTTCATTGACGAATGCAAGGACATGGGATGGCTAATCTCACTGGCTTTGGTCCTGTCTTTCGGTTGCCAGCAATCAAGAGCAAATGATGTCGACCAAATGCAAGCGCTCCGCCGCAAGCTTGTTGTTTTCGCCAAAACCTACTTCCGTGTACTTTTGACGGCGACGCAATTAGAGAACGTTCAGGCACTTGTCCTTCTCAACATGCACCATCACAACGTTGGACAAAAGAGCAGTTCGTGGTTACTGATTGGTCTTGCTGCACGCATGGTACGTTACTTGCTGCACACGGTTCCGGTCCTCTGCTAACGCTTGATGCTAGGCAATCACCATGGGAATGCATCGCGATAGCTCGAATCTACAGTTTGAACCCATCGAATGCAACGTGCGCCGGCAAGTATGGTGGTCCATCTACATATTTGAGAAGATACTGTGTGGTATATTGGGTCGTCCTACGGGAATTGACGACAGAGAGGTAGCGATGAAGGTTCCCGACGCACCAATGCTCGAGCAAACGCGCATCACCGCAATTTTCATGAACCTCTGCTCCGACCTCGTGTCTTTGTCGTACCGTATCCGACAACGTGCATACTTCGACAAGACCTCGTCCGAAGAGCGATCGCCGACGCTGGCTGTTGCCATGACCCTACTCCGCGAATGCGACAACTTCTACGCGAACATCCCTCCACACATGTCCCTTGATCAAGCCCCAGGAGGTACAGACTCGAAGGCAATGATTCTGTTGCTGCACATGTACTACTATTATACACGCTGTGTCATCTCCCGAGACTTTCTCATACAAAAAGTCGAGAGCAACGTCTGCTTCTTGGAGAACAAAGCGTTACCGGCTTCTGAGGATTGGCCATCGACTCTAATACTTGCGGAAGACTGTGTTGACTCGGTGCACAAGAGTCTCCAGTGCATCACAATTGGGATAGATCTTGGTATCTTCGAGATCATGGGCTACTCGTGGTTAGACTTTTTCTTTGTATTCCATGCCGTCTTGATAGTATGCGCAGACTTCCTCGCTCGACCCAAAGGTCAAACAGATTCACCTAGAGACATCGAGCGCAAAGCGACGGTGTGCACTGTCCTCGAGCAGGTCCGTGGAATGCAGCAAAAGCTCCCATCCACATACAAAACCTTGGGTCAAATTGCGCTGCAGTTCGCAAGGATAACCGGTGTCACCCAAGACAGTGATTCACCAACGACACAAGACGCACCAGCCGATGCGTCTCTAGAATCTGTTGTGGATATGGCACATGAGGAAAGCAACGACCAAGTCGGCATGCTTGACATAGGAGGCGATTGGTACACGGATGCGACAGCAGATCTAGGGTTAGATTTCTTCGACCTGGGCCAAGCGACGCATCCGGTGACATTCCCTATCATGGATCCTCCAACACGTTCTGAGAACGCGGGCGATCCGACGGGTGACGTTGTAGATGATTGGACGGACAGGGCGCTAAAGGGGATGCACACCCTTTAGACGCGATATCACGCCTTGAAGTCCAAGTAAATTGTATGAAAACATTTATCTTGCCGTCATAAAGTGTCTTTGAAGCGTGGATGACATCATCACCTAGCGTGGTGTTTGCGTTGAATTAGCGCTTGGCGATGCACGATCGTCCGATAGCCGCAGCCAGTCAAGATCGGCCCAAACCTCTTTGGGATTTCATGACGCATTTGTTCACGGTTGATGTCGTTACAGCTGCAGACAAATACAGGTCCGCGGTAGCTCGCATGGTTGCAGCATGTCGCATAAGTGCTGAGATTTCGTTTCGATGCCACACTCACACGACACAGAGCCTATTCTACCAACTACGAATATGGCAGGCGGCAACAACAGAAATGGAAAGAAGAAGGTGCTTGTTGTGGGAGCCGGCGCCGCTGGTACGTTGAATGCGTTTTTCGAGATCTATGGTTCCTAATTCGAAGCAGGAATGTCAGCCGCTCACCACCTTTCTGAACATCCCGACAAGTTTGACGTTACCCTCATCGACGCAGTAGATTACTGTGGAGGCCAGGCGTTTTCTATTGGAGTCGACAAGGAGCGCCATGGAGCTGACTGGCTGAACCAAGGTGTTCAAGGTGGAAGCTACATTTTCCATCACACCATGACAATGTTTGCGAGACAAGGCCATCATGCTGATCCCGTGAACCTTCAAGTCTCCTTTGGCAAAGACGATATCTTCTGGACTAATGTCTTCCCGACCGAGCTTCTTGCGCGCCATCAGAATGAGATCAAGAAGTTTCACACCATGCTCAAGATTGTTCGATGGTTCGAGCTTTTCTTCGCGTTAATCCCCATCAAGATTCTTTTCAAAATGTTCTGGTTTTCCGAAGAGTTCACCAACACTGTCGCCATGCCCATGATCGCGCTTTTCCTGGGAACCGGAAATGAGACACCAAACGTACCCAGCATCATTCTCGAAAGACTGGTTACTAGTCCAACATATGGAATGTGGTATCCAGGAGACAAGCATAGCGTTGCTAGCAACTTGCCGCCCATGGTGGTTTTCCCCAAGTTCAGCGAATTCTACGAGCGCTGGCGACAGGATCTACTCAAGCGTGGCGTCAACGTCAGACTATCAACAGAAATTACACGAGTAATGAAGCGAGACAAGACTGGCGTTACCGTAAGGCTGATCAAGCGCACCCCAATGCCTGATGCGCATAACCCTAATAGTGCCAATGTGCCTTACGACAATGACCACAACGCCGACCCAAACGCGCAGGAGAAGGAAGAGCACTTTGACGAACTGATTCTCTGCGTGCTCGCCGACACAGCAAAACGTATTCTAGAACCTACTGCCTCCTTCCGTGAGAAGAAGGTCCTCGGCTCCGCCAAGTTCTCTGACGACATCACCGTCACCCATTGGGACAGTGACTATATGCACAAGCACTATGAGAACTTTTACGACCCAGATAAGGCCGTCACGAAGCTCTCTGACATCGATCAAACTGCGCGTAACACTATGGCCGAGAAGTCCTTCAAGCCGATGTACTACATCAAAATGTACCCCCAGGATCGATCAAAACTTGAAATGTGCTTTGATTGCACAAATTACCAGAGTCAGTTTCCACCGGAGGTTCCCTTTGACAAGCACATCTTCCAGACCATCTATTTGAATAAGGAAAGAGACGGCCACCTCTGGAGTATCGACGAGATCAACAAGGACAAAATTATTCGCAAGGATTGGTGGCACCAGCTGTGCCATTCCTGGACGCATTACGTTTTCGTCGTCCCATGGATGTGGCTTCTACAGGGCCGAAAGCACACTCGGTTTGCAGCGGCATGGACACTCATCAACGCCCATGAGGTTGCGGTTATGAGCGGAATTGCTGCGGCTGTTGATCTGGGTGCACAGTACCCTGCTGATCTCGAGCGCGACAAGTTTGCTTTCTTGAGCTTCAGGCTATACTACCTACTGGCATATGGAAAGTGGTATAGCCGAAAGGCGACAAAGAAGACGAAGGAGGGACCGGGCAAGGACTGGGCAAGTGGTCTTTACGGTAGCGTCTACCGTGGTCCAGGTGTAAGCGATATTGATAGACTACAATGGAGGGAGGAGAACAACGTACAGGATGTGCCGATCAAGTACGGGTTTCCTTCTGATAGTGGAAAGCGATAGGTTGCGAGCGGATAAGGCTGAGGACGATGAAGGAAGTGTCGGAGGTATACATAGGGACGATGCAGCTATACCGAACATAATCTTTAATGCGCACTACAGATATGTAATTGGTCCTTCTGTGCATACACTAGCCCAACTTGTATATTTGGAGAATACATATCTTACGAGTAACGCCCGGCTGACCACGAACCGTTAACTCCAAACTCCGTTGTCAAACTCCGCCAAGTCCCTGCAGATCAGTGTCCACCGAACTCCACATCTCCACATAAAAGGTAAGCATGATGTCGTTGCTGGAAGTATAAGTACTCCACCTTGACAACATCTTATATACAAGAGTTGATACCAGAAACAAGCCCGTTACCGTTCTCACCCAATATGTCTTCCAAAACGCCCCTCGACGTCGTCTTCGGCTGTATGACCTTTGGCCGCGAAGGCGAAGAACAAGTCCGTACTTCAAGTCTAGATGACTGCGCGGCTATCCTAGATACTTTCCAGTCCTACGGCCATAGCGAAGTCGATACCAGTCGTTTCTATGGAGTAAGCACACGTACCCCCTTCAGCCCTATTCGCTAACCCCACTAGGATGGTTCATCAGAAGAGTACCTCCAGAAGCTAGACTGGCAGAAAAGAGGCCTGACAATGGACACAAAGTTCTTCCCTAATGTTCCGGGTCTTTTTGGCCGTCCTCAAACACACTCCAGATTAGAAGATATGCGCAAGAGCTTAGACGAGAGTCTGATTGCTCTTGGAGGAAAGCAGGTAGATCTGTGGTATCTCCATGCACCTGATCGTACAGTACCGCTTGAGGAGACGGCCAAAGCCGTGAACGATCTGCTCAAAGAGGGGAAATTCAAGAGATGGGGCGTGAGTAACTTCATGTCTTGGGAAGGTGTGTTACATGTTCTTCTCTTGTGATTTCTTACGCAGGCACATTGCTGATTCTTTCCCATCAACAGTGGCTGCACTCTGTGAAATTTGCAAAGCAAACAGATACCAATTGCCCAGTGTATACCAAGGCGTGTACAATGCCCTCCACCGCAGTATTGAACACGAACTTCTCCCTTGTTTGCGAAGATACAACATGTCCTTCTACGCGTTCAATCCGCTAGCAGGCGGATGGTTAACCTCGCGTTACAAGCGCGATATGCAGGATAGCACGATCGAGTCTGGAAGTCGCTTCGATCCAAACCGTATGCAAGGAAAGATGTACCGCGCGCGTTATTGGAATGACGAGTTCTTCACAGCCATCGAGGGGTTGCGTACCGAGCTACCTAATGGCCAAACAGAGAGCGAGACCGCGCTGAGGTGGATGATGCATCATAGCCAACTTAAGAAGGACTATGGGGACAAGGTCATCATTGGAGCTAGCAGTAAGAAGCAACTGGAGATGAATCTCGTTGACTTTGAGAAGGGGCCATTGGATGAGAGCGTTGTGAAAGCATTGGATCAAGGTTGGGCTGGTACTCGTGGGGTGACTTGGAAGTACTTTCATTAGAGTTGTGGATGTGAAATATGGGTGATAGGCTAGTTGACCCAAGGTTTTTGGGTAGAGAATTTGTGTTGTGAACCACAGTTCAGTCACCACCAGTACAGTGAACCATAGTTGGAGAGCGACATGCTAAGCCTTCGGGTAGATAAAATGATTGGAGTTTTCCCTTAC
>Ga0265797_10000912_pt1 | contig 53134 bp, 36 predicted proteins | sample P2T30metagenome_FD_192433 | JGI IMG/M metagenome (GOLD analysis project Ga0265797, IMG submission 192433) | Plant litter microbial communities from East Loma Ridge, Irvine, California - P2 T30 | ecosystem: Environmental > Terrestrial > Plant litter > Unclassified | place: USA: California...
CAGTGCCACCGGCCAGCCCGACCGCCAGCGCCCCACCCCCAGCCCCGGCAGCAGCGCCAATGGCGGCTTCCAGCCCGGCACGGGCGAACGCCAGCCCCTGCCCAGCGGCGCCACCCCCGGCCGCCAGCGCGGCCTCGATACCCGCGCCGAGGCCAGTGGCCCCAACGCCCGCGCCGGCCAGAGCCGCCGCCCTGGCACCGACGCCGCCACCGATGCCGACCTCCAGCTTCAAACCCAGCGCGAGCGCCTCAAAGCCATGAACCTGACGCCCGCCCAGGCCCAGCAGGTGCTGGAGGCCCTGCGCGAAAGCGAGCAGCAGTACTTGCAGCAGCGCCCCCGCCAGCAACAGGGCGCGCCGCCTGCCCCCGGCCAGCCCACCTGGTAAGCCGACCGCCCCGAGTGCCGTACTTTTGCGGCACGAACGAAGGTTCGTTAGTTTTTTGTTGGCGGCGCGCCGGACTACCTAAGTTGAGTAGTAATTGGCCGGCCGTTTTCTTTGCTTTTTCTCCCACCCTCCCCTCCCATGCAAGTAAAAGAAGTAGTTATCGTAGCGGCCGTGCGCACACCCATCGGCTCATTTGGCGGCGCGCTGGCCTCGCTCTCGGCCACCGAGCTGGGCGCCATTGCCCTCAAGGGCGCGCTGGACAAGGCCGGCGTGGCCCCCGAGCTGGTCGAGCAGGTTATCATGGGCAACGTAATTTCAGCCAACCTTGGCCAGGCTCCGGCCCGTCAGGCCGCCAAAAAAGCCGGCCTGCCCGACACCGTGGAATGCACCACCGTTAATAAAGTGTGCGCCTCGGGCTCCAAGGCCATCATGTTTGCCGCCCAGGCCATTATGCTGGGGCAGGCCGACGTGATTCTGGCCGGCGGCATGGAGAGTATGAGCAACGTGCCTTACTACCTCGATAAAGCCCGTTTCGGGGCTAAGTACGGTCATGGCCAGATGATTGACGGCCTCGTGCGCGACGGCCTCTGGGACCCCTACCACGACTACGCCATGGGCAACGCCGCCGACGCCACGGCCGCCCACTACGGCATCACCCGCGAGGAGCAGGACGCCTTTGCCCGCCAGAGCTACGAGCGCAGCGCCGCCGCCGCCCAGGCCGGCAAAAAGAAGGAAGAGATTGTGCCCGTGACCATTACGGTGCGCGGCAAGGACACCGTGGTGAGCGACGACGAGGAGTACACCAAAGTGCAGTTCGAGAAAATGCCGGGCCTGAAGGCCGCCTTCACCAAGGAAGGCACCGTGACCGCCGCCAACGCCTCGACCCTCAACGACGGCGCCGCCGCCGTGCTGCTCATGAGCCGCGAAAAGGCCGACGAGTTGGGCATCAAGCCGCTGGCCCGCATCCGCGGCTTTGCCGATGCCGAGCAGGCACCGGAGTGGTTCACCACCACGCCGTCCATCGCCATTCCGAAGGCCCTGAAAAACGCTGGCCTTACCGCCGACGACGTGGACTTCTACGAAATCAACGAGGCCTTTTCGGTAGTTTCGCTGGCTAACAACAAGCTGCTCAGCCTCGAAGGCACCAAAGTAAACGTGTACGGCGGGGCCGTGAGCCTGGGCCACCCGCTGGGGGCTTCGGGCGCGCGCATCGTGACCACGCTCTTGAGCGTGCTCCAGCAGGAAGGCGGTACAATTGGCGTCACCGGCATCTGCAACGGTGGCGGCGGTGCTAGCTCCATCGTGCTCGAAAAGCTGTAAGCAGCAGGCGCGGCTTACGCCTTGCGGCAGTTTGTAAAGTTGAAAGAGGTTTCGCCTGGTCTTCGGACTGGGCGGCACCTCTTTTTTTAGGATATAAATTGGCTAGTCTAGCGTTTCTCTGCAAAAAAATGAGTAGGTTGGGGGCATAATTCATCCCCTCACGCTGCTGCTTATGAAACACTTGGCTTCTCTTTCCCTCACCCGTGGCTGGCCCGCGCTGGCCGCTAGCCTGCTGCTGGGCGCGTGTAGCCCGCGCGCCGGCTCGGTGGTGACGGCCCCGCCCGCTAGCCCGGCCGCTACGGCCAGCACGGCCGTACCAGCGCCACCGGCCGCGCCCGCGTTTCAGATTCCGGTGGAGTACTACACCCTGCCCAATGGGCTGCGGGTGGTGCTCTCGCCCGACCACACGGCGCCCACCGCCACGGTGGCCGCTTACTACAACGTGGGCTTTCGCAACGAGCCGCGCAACCGCACCGGCTACGCGCATTTGTTTGAGCACCTGATGTTTCAGGGCTCGCAAAACCTGGGCAAGATGGAGTTTATCAGCCTCATCCAGCAGAATGGCGGGGCCCTGAACGGCTCCACACGTTTCGACTTCACCAATTATTTCGAGGTGGTGCCAGCCAACAAGCTCGAAACCATTCTCTGGGCCGAGGCCGACCGCATGCGCGGCACCGCCCTCACTCCGGCCAGCCTCGCCAACCAGCAGGGCGTGGTGAAAAGCGAGGTGCGCGTGAACGTGCTCAACCAGCCCTACGGCGGCTTTCCCTGGCTCGACATGCCCCAGAAGGCTAACAAGAACTGGAACAACGCGCACAATTTTTACGGCGACCTGAAGGACCTCGACGCCGCCACGCTGCCCGATGCCCAGCAGTTTTTCAAAACCTACTATTCGCCCGCCAACGCCGTGCTGGCCGTCGTCGGCGACTTCGAGCCGGCCCAGGCCAGGGCGTGGGTCGAAAAATACTTTGCCAACATCCCCAGCGCCCCGCGCCCGCCCAAGCCCGACCTCACCGAGCCGCGTCAGGAAGCCGAGCAGCGCTTCACGCAGGACGACAAGCTGGCCACCAAGCCCGCGCTGGCCTTCGCCTACCACATGCCCGAGCGCAACACGCCCGAATATTACGCCCTCATCCTGCTCGACCAGATTCTGTTGCAGGGCAAAGACAGCCGCCTCTACCAGGCGATGGTGCAGCGGCGCGGCCTCACCGACGACGTGAGCGGCGGCATCAACTACCTTGGTAACGCCTTCAACTACAGCGGCCCCATGCTGTGGATGGGCAACCTCACCTACGACCAGTCGGTGCGCGCCGACTCGGTGGTGGGCGTGCTCGACCAGGAAATCAACCGGCTGGCCACCGGCGGCGTCAGCCAATCGACGCTCGACCTGGCGGTGGTGAAACTGCGCAGCTCGCTTTACGACCAGCTCAGCGGCTCCGACAACTTCGGGCGAGCCGATTTGCTGGCCGCGTTCGCCTTGTTCGACAACGACCCCGGCCGCATCAACCGCCTGGAGGCCGAGTTTCGGAAGGTGACGCCCACGCTCATGCAGCAAACCATCCGCGACTACCTGCGGCCCACCAACCGCACCATTCTCCTCGTCAACCCGCTGGCCAAAAGCTGATGCCTCTTATGAAAACGCTTGCTACCGGGCTGCTCAGCGCCGCCTGCTTTTCGCTGCTGGCCTTGCCCCCGGCCCTCGCTCAAACCAAGCCGAGGCCCAAGGCTGCGGCTGCCCCCGCCAAAGCCCCCGCGCCGCCCGCCGCGCCCAAGGAAACGCCCCCGCCCGGCTCGGCCCCGCGCGATTTCAAGCTGCCGCCGCGCGAGGATTTTGCGCTGGCTAATGGCTTGCAGGCCCGGCTGGTGCCGTTTGGTGAGATTCCGAAGCTGACGCTGCTTATCACCATCCAGGCCGGCAACGTGCACGAGCCAGACGGCCAAGTGGGCATTTCGGACTTGCTTTCGCGGCTGTTGAAAGAAGGCACCCCCAGCCGCCCGGCGGCCGCGCTAGCCGAGGAAGTGGCCCGCATGGGTGGCTCGCTCAGCATCGGCAACGGCGCCGATGAAACCTACGTGCGCGCCGACTGCCTCAGCGAGTTTGCCCCGCAGCTCATTGCCCTGCTGGCCGATGTGGTGCAGCACCCCAGCCTGCCCGCCGCCGAACTGCCGCGCCTCAAGGCCGATTTTAAGCGCCAAATGAACCTGCTGCGCGCCCGGCCGGGCTTCCAGGCCGAGGTGAAAATGCGCGAAGCCGTGTACGCCGGCCACCCCTACGGCCGCCCGCTGCCCACCGATGCCCAGATTGACGCCCTCACCCTGGAGCAAGCCAAAACCTTCTACGCCAACGAGTACGGCGCCAAGCGCACGGCCATTTTCGTGGCTGGCAAGTTTGACGCGCCGGCCGTGCGCCAGGCTATCGAAACCAATTGGAACAGCTGGCCGGCTGGCCCGGAGCCGCGCATTATCGCTGCCAAGGCCCTCACCAAGCCGGCCGTGCTGACCCAGGACCGGCCCGGCGCGCCGCAGTCCACGCTCGTGATTGGCCTGCCCGTCATCGACCCCACCAACCCCGACTACATCCGGCTGCGCGTGACCAACTCGCTGCTCGGCGGCTCGTTTGGCTCGCGCATCACGCGCAATATCCGGGAGGACAAGGGCTACACCTATTCGCCTTACAGCTACATCGATACCAACTACCACAGCGGCCTGTGGATGGAAGCGGCCGACGTGACGACCAAGGACACCTACAACTCGCTGCACGAGATTGTGAAGGAAATCGAGCGCCTGCAAAGCACGCCGCCCTCGGCCGAGGAGCTGAAAGGCATTCAGAACTACGAAACGGGCATGTTTGTGCTGCGCAACTCCACGCCGGGCGGCATCATCAACCAGCTTAGCACCATGCACTTGCAGGGCTTGCCCGACACCTACCTCACGGAGCAGGTGCAGAATATCAACGCCGTAACGCCCGCCCAGGTCAGCGCTACTGCCCGCAAGTACGTGCGCCCCGAGGCCATGACCACCGTGGTGGTGGGCGACCAGAAGGTGATTGCGCCGCAACTCAAGCAGTACAAGGCCGAGCAGAAAAAGCCGCTGTAGCTAGCGAACGTACCTAAAACAGCACGTCATGCGGAGCTTGCCGAAGCAGCTCGCTCGCGCCGTTAGGGTTACTAATCCTAACGATGCGAGCGAGCTGCTTCGGCAAGCTCCGCATGACGTGCTGTTTTAGGTACGAACCTTGCGAAACCTTTTTTAACCTTGCGAGACTTTGCGCTAAAAAAACGCCCACGAGCGTTGTACCTGCTATGCGATACCTGTTGCTTTTTCTGTTACTTCCGCTGGCCTCCCAAGCCCAACGTTCCCAGCGGATTACGATTTACTTCGACTCTACCAAAGTTCACCCGCACGAGATATTCCGCGCCCTCGTATCCCAGGATACCGTGATGCAGGGCCCTTACAAGCGCTTTTACCCTAACGGCCGCCTCGAAGCCCAGACGCGCTACACCGACGGCAAGCGCGACTCGGTGTACGTGGAGTTTCACGCCAACCGCGGGCGGCGGCTGGAGGCTACCTACGTGGCCGGCGTGCGCCAGGGGCCGTTCAAAACCTACTACGCCGATGGCAAGGTGGCGCAGGTCGGTACCTTCCTGGATGACGAGCCCAACGGCCCGCTCACGACCTACTACCAGACCGGCGAAATCAAGCTCCAAACCACCCTCGTGAAGGGCCAGCCCAACGGCGCGGTGCGCGAGCTGTATGCCAGCGGCCAGGCCGCCGCCGAGGTCACCTACGCCAACGGCCAGCCCAACGGCGCGGTCAAGTTCTTCTACCCCAGCGGCAAGGTGCAGAGCGAGGGCACGCTGCGCAACGGCCTGCTGGCCAGCTCCTACAAAACGTATTACGAAACCGGCCAGCTCGAAAGCGAAACCGTGATGGACGATAAAACCGGCAAGGGCAGCTACCGCGCCTACTACCCCACCGGCCAGCTCCAGACCGAGGGCACCTACGCCCCCGCCGCCGTGCGCGAGCGCCAGGTCACCAACAAGCTCGGCGACGACCTCACCAAGCGCGTGGCCCCGCGCACTGGCACCGCCGCCCTCGACGGCCCCGCCACCTCCTACTACGAAAGCGGCAAGGTGAAGGGCAAAACCACCTACCGCCTCGGCGTGCCCACCGGCCACGGCGTGGTGTACTACGAAAATGGCCAGTTGAAGGAAGAAATCGACTACGCCGCCCAGGGCCGCGACCGCAAAGTGGTGCGCTACTACGACGCCCCCGGCCAGCCCCGCCAGGCCGAGGAGCAATACAAAAGCAACCGCCCCGCCGGCACCTGGCGCGAGTTTTACCCCGACGGCAAGACGCCGCGCCAGGTCGAAACCTACGCCGCCACCGGCAAGCTCACCGGCGAGCGCATCTCGTATTTCGACAACGGCAAGGTGCAAATTCGCCAGGAGTTTGACCTCAATGGCCTGCAAACCGGCTTGGGCCAGGAGTTTTACGCCAGCGGCCAGCCGCGCAAAGAAGCCAATTACCTCAAGGGCCTGCTAGTGGGCGAGTTCCGTGAGTTTCACGACGACGGCAGCCCCGCCGTGGCTGGTCTCTACAAGAATGGCAAGCAGAGCGGCCAGTGGACGTACTACAAGGCCGACGGCCACAGCATTGAGCGCCAGGTAACGTACCGCGACGGCAAGCCGGCCGGCGCGGGCACCCGCGCCAAGCTCAACGGCAAGCCCTATGTACCGAAGAAGTAGCTTGGGACTTTGTAGTCCGAGCGTGAGCGTAGCGAGCATCCGGCGCCTGTATCACTCGCCCACTACTGCTCGCTTACGCTCACGCTCGGACTACAAAGTCCAAGCTACTAATTAAATACCGGCACCACGCGACCTTCCTCCACCTTCAGGGCTGCGTCGTACTTCTTGCCGGTTTTGGCCGAGAGAAAGCCTTTGATAACGCCCGTTTCGCCGCGGCGCAGCAACTGGCGCAGCTGCGTGTCGGTCAGCTTTTTGCCGCCCCACTCGAAGGGCACGCGAAACTGGCAGTCTTCGCGGAAGCGCGAGCAGCCGAAGGCGCTGCTACCCTTGAGCATGGTGCCGAGCTTGCACACGGGGCACGGAATCTGGCCGGGGTCGGTGGCGGTGGTGGGCTTGCTTTCGGCGGCGGGCACCAGCTCGGGGTTGAGGCTGGCATCGAGCACCAGTGCGCCGTCGAGCTTCTCGCCCGCGCCCGTCACGAAGCCCTTGATGAGCTGCGTACGGCCCTTGGCAAACAGGCTTTTCACCTGCGAGTCCGTCAGCTTTTTACCCAAGATTTCAGTGGGCAGCCGAAACTGGCAGCCCTCCCGGAAGCGGGCGCAGCCGAAGGCCGCTTTGCCCCGCAGGATGTGGCCGGTTTTGCAGGCCGGGCAGGTACCGAGGCCCGCTACTGCCGGCTGGGCATTGGCCTTGGTGCCGCTAGCTGCCTTGGCGGCTGGCTGGCCGCTGGCTTTTTGCGCCGCACCGCCGCTCGCCGCAGGCGCGCTTACCGCCGACGTGGAGGTGACGGCGCGGCCGCTACGGTCGGTTTTCACCTCCTGCACCATCTCGCGCACCAAGCCTTTTAGCTCTTCCAGAAACTGGTCGGAGGGCAGTTCATTACGCTCGATTTGGCGCAATTTCTTCTCCCACTGGCCGGTTAGCTCTGCTGATTTTAGCGTGGGGTTGCGGATGAGGCCAATCAGCTCGACGCCGGTGGGCGTGGGCAGCAGGCGCTTTTTATCACGCCGGATGTAGTTGCGCTTAAACAGCGTTTCGATAATGGCGGCGCGGGTGCTGGGGCGGCCGATACCGCTTTCCTTCATGGCCAGCCGCAGTTCCTCGTCGTCGATGTTCCGGCCGGCCGTTTCCATGCCGCGCAGCAGGCTGGCCTCGGTGTAGTCCTTGGGCGGCTGGGTCATCTTGCTTTCGAGGCGCGGCTTGTGGGGGCCGCTTTCGCCCTTGGCGAAGCTGGGCAGCACGGTGCTTACTACATCGTCGTCGTCGTTGCCGGTGGCGGCCTTTTCACCGGCCGGGGCGGCGGGCTTGGGCGCGGCCTGCTGGCTGGGGTCGCCGTAGACGACGCGCCAGCCGGGGCTGAGAATCTGCCGGCCGCGCACCCGGAAGAGGTACTCGGCGGCCTCGGCCAGCACGGTGGTGTTGCTCACCTCGCAGTCGGGGTAAAAGGCGGCGATAAAGCGGCGCACGATGATGTTGTACACGCTGCTTTCCATGCCGCCGCCCGGCCCGCCGCTCCCCGTCGGAATGATGGCGTGGTGGTCGGTTACCTTGTTGTTGTTGAAGACCTTGGGTGTTTTCGGAATCTTATGGGCCAGTAGCGGCGCGGTGAGGTTGCCGTAGCCGATGCCGCGCAAAATACCGGGGATTTTGGGGTACACGTCGTCGGGCAAAAACGTGGTATCGACGCGCGGGTAGCTCACGGCTTTCTTCTCGTAGAGCGCCTGCACAATCTTGAGCGTATCCTCGGCCGAAAGGGCCAACTGGTTGTTGCACTGCACTTGCAGCGCCGTGAGGTCGAAGAGGCGCGGCGGCGACTCGCGGCCCTTCTTAATCTCCACGTTCGTGACGGTGAGCGGCGCGGGCTGCACGGCTTCGAGGGCTTTTTTGGCCTCGTCTTCCTTCACGAAGTAGCCCAGCGCCCGCAGGCGGCTCTGCTCGTCGGGCGCGTCCTGGGCCTGCTTTTGCTCGGCCTCGGTGTTGATGCGCGTGAAGGTGGTGTCGCGGTACTGCGTCTTCAGCACCCAGTAGGGCTCGGGCTTGAAGTTCTGGATTTCGTGGTGGCGGTCCACGAGCAGGGCCAGCGTGGGCGTTTGCACCCGGCCGATGCTCAGCAGCTGCTTGTCCTGGTAGGTCGTGTATTTGAGGGTGAAGAGGCGCGTGGCGTTCAGGCCCAGCAGCCAGTCGCCCACCGCCCGGCTGCGCCCGGCCTGGTAGAGGCTGTCGAACTCCTTGCCATCGCGCAGGTTCTGAAAGCCCTGGCGGATAGCCTCTTCCGTGAGCGACGAAATCCAGAGGCGCTTCACCGGCTTGCGGCACTTGGCCTCGTGAATAACCCAGCGCTGAATCACCTCGCCCTCCTGCCCGGCGTCGCCGCAGTTGATAACTTCGGTGGCCGCGTCGAGCAGGCGCTTGATGGTGTTGAACTGCTTCACCACGCCCTCGTCGCGGCGCATGAGCTTGATGCCGAACGCCTCGGGTATCATGGGCAGGTCGTGCAGGTTCCAGCGCTTCCACTCGGGGCGGTAGTCGTCGGGCTCCTTGAGCTGGCAGAAGTGGCCAAACGTCCAGGTGACCTGGTAGCCGTTGCCCTCGTAGTAGCCGTCCATGCGCCGGTCGGCCCCGATTACCTGGGCAATTTCGCGGGCTACGCTGGGCTTTTCGGCAAGACAGACCTTCATCGCAGATGTAACGGATTAAACGGATTTCGTGGATACGCCTGCTAAAGCAGGCTGACTGAATCAACAAAAATACGCTGCGAAAAGGTCGGCGGGAATTAGCATGAGGGGCAATGGCCGGCGGCCTGTCAGGCTAGATATTCTGAAAATAGCGGGGCCGCAGCTTACGCCTAATCTGCCTCGGCAATTGGTGTTGCTGCTGCCAGTTGGTTAGTGCGCGCTGCTCTTGCCGGTGGCCCCAGCCGCCAAATGCTACGGCGGCCACTAGTATCGTGGGCAGCGTTAGGATAGCGTTTACCACGAGGTCAGGGGCATTACCGCCCGAGTAAACAGCGAAGTTGGGATTGCTGGGACCAGGCTCTGGCCGGCTGCTGGCCAAGCCAATGAAGGTACCCACTGCCACTACTGCCGTGCCGCCCACCACGTAGCCTTGCAGCCGGCGCTTGGCCACAAATAGCCGGTGCAGCGCTGCTGCCGTGTCGGGCACGGCCAGCGCCAGCGGCGCGGGCGCAAGCGGAGGGGCTAGCACCTGAGCCTGGGTGGTAGCGGTCAGGCTGGCCAGCCCCAGGGCCGCCAGTAAGAGTAGCATTTTCATAGAGCAGAAAGGACATTTGACAGGGCGAAGTACGCGGTCATTTTCAACGCTACCTAATGGCGGGCCAGTCAGGCTAAAGCCTAATTACCGCACTATTAACTCCTTATCAATCAAGCAATAGACACCGGTTTTCATTCCCTCAAAAGTCCCGTACTCAGCACAATAGAGTTGGGCGGCCCAGCCATGCGCCTGGCTTGCTTACGGCCGGCGCAGGAACGCCAATAGCCGGGCCACGCCCCACGCCGTGGTGCCGGCGCCCAGCAACGCCAGGCCGGCTACCAGCCAGGTAAGTCCTTCGTGACGATACCCCATATAGCTGACCTGGAGCAGCAGTATCCCGGCCACCGGGAGCCACGCCAGCCTGCGCTTGGCCGCGTCCAATTGGTCAGCAGTAGGCGGCACGGGGCGCGAGAGGGTACGCATGGCTTCCAACTGCGGGTAGGCCGGGCCCGGCACGTTGCCACCAGAGAGCGCGCCCGTTAGCTGGCCTAACGTGAGGCCCGGGCGGCCCAGTTTTTCGGGCTGTTGCTGGTCGATGGCGGCTAGCTGCTCACGCAGGCTTTGCAGCAGCTCGGCGGCGCTGGTGAAGCTGCTTAGCGCGAAAATATCGAGGTGCAGATGGTCGTCTTCGCCAGGTAAGTGGGCCAGCAGGTAGCGGGTGAATTCCTGGTAAGCGGCTAGCAGCTCGGGGTAGTGGGCTTGTAGGAGGTGGTTGGCTCGGGCAATATTTTCGAACAGAGCGGGCTTTTCGACTACGAAGTTGGTGGGGCGCGGCCAGATGTCGGCGTATTTTTCCTGCTCCAGGTAGTCCAGCATCCAGGCGCGGCTGGCGTACTCCCAGGCGGGCGCAGCCTGCGCCAGGGCCGCCTGGTCGAGCAGGGTTAGCCAGAAAAAAGGCAGGTGATTGTTGGCCTCAAACAGCTCACTTTCGCCGGCCTCCGTGCCGCTAATCAAGTACGCCTGATGTCCCATAATCCCTTTTTAAATACGTAGTTACCAGCGACGCAAGTATACGGCCAACTGGCGCTCACGCCCGCTACTCCGGCTTTTGCTGGCTTGTGATGAGCACCACCGAGCCCACGATAACGGCCGCGCCCACCAGCATGGTGCCGGTCAGCTTTTCGCCCAGCACGGCCCAGCCCAGCAGCACCGCCACCACGGGGTTGACGTAGGCGTAGGTGGCGACCCGCGCCGGCGGGGCGTGCGTGAGCAGCCAGCTATAGGCCGTGAAGGCCACCAGCGACCCAAACACCACCAGATAGCCAAAGCCCAGCCACGCCGCCAGCCCAAAGCCGCCCGGCCGCACCGTGCCCCACTCGCCAGTGGCCGTGCCCAACAGCAGCAAGAGCGCGCCACCGGCCAGCATCTGCATCCCCGAGGCCAGCACCGGCGAGCGCGGCACGCCCGCCCGCAGCCCGTAGATGGAGCCCGCCGCCCAGCTAAACGCCGCCAGCAACACCAGCCCCACGCCGCCCAGCACCGCGCGGCTGGCCCCCGCCCCGGCAAACAATTGCTCGCCCACCAGCAAATACACGCCCGCAAAGCCCAGCAGCAGCCCCAGCACCACCTGCCAGCCGGGCCGCGCCCCACGCAGCCACAGCCAGCCCAGGATAACTATCCAAAACGGCTCGGTGGCCACCAGCAGCGCCGCCAGGCTGCTGGGCACGTAGCGCTCGGCTAGCACCACGCCGCCGTTGCCGCCCACCAGCAGCAGGCCGCCCACCACGAAGCTCGTGCGCCAGTGCCGGGTCGTGGGCTTTTCGTAATCGGCCGAAAACCTACCCACCAGCGTCATAATGGTGCCCGCCAGCACGAAGCGGCTACCCGCCATCAGCAGCGGCGGCATGGTGGCAATGGCGTATTTAATAGCCAGATACGTGGAGCCCCACAGCAAGTACACGGCGGCGAAGGCGGCAAAAAGCAGCCACGGGCGCGGCTTGGCAACGGGGGACGACATAGACGTTTTAAAAGAATTGGCGCGGCTGGCTAACTTCGCTAAGGGTGCCAACAATTAAAAAAGGAACGTCATGCTCATCTGGCGCCCGCTTGCCAAAGCATCTCGCTCGCCCCATTGGATGAAGCGAGCGAGATGCTTCGGCAAGCGGACGCCAGATGAGCATGACGGTTAGGATGGACTGTTGTACTACCTAAAAATATTCCCTAATATTCACTTTTACAACTACTTTCGCAGCGCCACGCGCACGCCGGCCATGAGCCAGCGGGTGGGCATGGAGGCGCCCAGCAGGTCGGAGTAACGGGCGTTGAACAGGTTTTGGGCCTGGCCCACCAGCCACAAGCGCTCGGGTAGCAGGGCCACATCGAGGCGGGCATTAAAGACGGCGTAGCGCGGCGTGAGCGTGGCCACGAGCTGCCCGTTGGTGGGCGTGACGGTGGTATTTTGCTCGGCCCGCACCTTATACAAGCCCCCGAAGGCCAGCGTGAAGCGGCGGTGCGTGAGGCTCACGTTGCCGGCCACGAGGTGGCGCGCCACGTTGGAGAGGTACTGCGACTGCACGTCGCCCTCGGTATTGAGGTGCACCCAGGTGTAGCCCACGCTACCGTCGAGGCGCAGGCCGCGGGCGAGTTGCGCACTGGTGGTCACCTCGGTTTCGATGCCCTGGGTGCGCACGGCAAACAGGTTTTCGGCCAGCCGGTAATTGCCGTTGGGGTTGATGTTGGTGAAGCCCGTGGTTTCAATTACCCGGCTGCCGGAAGCGGCCACGTAGTCGATGAGGTTGCGGCCGTAGCGGTTGAAGTAGGTGCTGCGCACCACGAGGGCCGGCAGCACCTGATAGTCCAGACCACCTTCGTAGTTGATGGTGCGCTCGGCGCTCAGGCCGGGGCTGCCCACGTTGAAGCCGCTGGGCACCACGCCCGGCCGGATAGCCGAGTTGTACTGCTCCGTAAAATTGGGGGCCCGGATGGCCCGGCCCACCGCGCCCCGCACGGTCAGCTTCTCCCCTATTTGCTGGCTGGCATTGACCTGCGGCACCACCTCGGTGCCGTAGTTCTGGTCGTGGTCGAGGCGCAGGGCGGCCGTGATGTTGAGGCCCGTGGTGGGTGCAATAACAGCCACCGCAAACGCCCCGGTGTGCCACACGGCGTGGTCGCCGCGGTCGTTGCTTTGCACGGCGCGGCGGTCGGCCTGGCCGCCCAGCGTGGCCCGCACCTTGGGCGAAAACTGCACCTGGTGCTGCCCCTGGAAGTTGAGGTAGTGCATGAGGTGGTCGCTGGCCACGGAGGTCGGCGTGTACACGTACACGTCGGTGCTGGCGGTGCCCACCACTTGCAGCTCAGTGCGGGCGCGCTCGTTCCACTCGTAGCGCACCTGGCCCTGATACCAGTCGCGCGAGGTGGTTTCGCGGGCGCGGTCGCCGCTGGCGGTGGTGTAGAAATTCTGGGCGTTGAAGTCGCGCCGGTCGAAGCTGGCGCGGGCGGCGGCGCTGAGCTTATCGGTAATCTCGTAGGCGGCCGACAGCGAATAGGTGTTCAGCTTGAAGTCGTTGCGGTTGCCGCCGGGCAGGTCCAGCAGTTGGCCGCTGGCCGTGTTGTTGAGAATGCCGCCGGCCAGCCGCAGGCCCTTGTCCTGGCCGTAGAAGCCAGCGTTGGTGCTTTTCAGGCCGTACTCGCCCGAGAGGAAGGTGCCAGCCAGCTCCACGCCATCGGGCCGGTGGGTGGCGGCGAAGGTCTTGGTCACGATATTGACGAAGCCGCCCACGGCGTCGGGGCCGTAGAGGGCCGCGCCCGGGCCGCGCACGATTTCGAGCTGCTCAATCTCGGCCGGCGTGATGGGCAGGTAGCCGGCAAAGTGCCCGGTGAGCGGGTCATTCAGCCGCATCCCATCCAGCAAAATCAGCACCTGGTTGAACGTGGAGCCGCGCAGCGTAATGTCGGCCTGCGCCCCGAAGTTGCCCCGGCTCTGCACCTCCAGGGCGGGCAGCAGGCGCAGCAGGTCGTCGAGCGAAGCCACCGGGTAGCGGCTGAGGGTGCTGCCGGGCACCACGGTCACGTAGCGGCCGCTTTGGCCGGCCAGCTGGCCCAGGCGCGTGCCGTACACGGTAACTTCGGTGAGCGGGCGCTGGCGGGCGCTATCGGCCGGGGCGGCTTGCTGGGCCTGGGCCAACAGCGGGAAGGTGAGCAGAAAAGCGGCGGGTAAATGTCGAGTCATTAGTCAGTCAAATGGCCCCGCAAAGCTACGCCCACCCCACCGCCCTACGCCCCGCAAACGGCATTATTTGGCCGGCGGGGCCGGGCTTTGGCGCGTCAGCAGCAGGCCCAGCCCCAGCCCCTGGCTGAACTGAATGTTGGAATCCTGGTCGAACTGATACAGCACAGTGCTCTGAAAATTAACGCTCAGCAGGCCGTAGACCTTGGCCGTGAGGGTCACATCGAGGCGGTGGTTAACCTCGCGCAGCCGAAACGCGCCGTAGTTGGTAAAGAGCAGGTAGCGGGCCTTGAGGTTGGCATTGGGGCCCAGCGGCTGGTCCAGGCTGGCCAGCAGCTGGGCGGCCAGGATTTCCCAGCGCGTGTGGTGGCCGGGGTCCACGCCGTACACCACATCAGTGGGCAAAGATTGAAAGCGGGCTAGCCCCCGCACGATGGTGAGGCGCGGGGCAAAGGGCGAGAGCCGCAGCGTAAACCGCTGGCTGGGCCGAAACTCCAGGCCGTAGGCATTGGTGACGTAGGCCGGGGCCAAAAAGCTGGACACCAGCCGGGGTACCTCGCCCGAGTAGTCGTAGCCGCGGGCAAACTGCGAGAGCATGTTCAGCGACACGAAGGCGTTCCACTTCTTCGACAGCTTGTGGCCGTACTTGGTGTCGAGCCAGAGGCGGTCGTTGGTTTTGCGGTAGCCCTGGCCGCGCGTGTACTGCCCGGCGTAGAGAAAATCGGCCTCATTATCCCAGCTTTGCGGCCCGCGCAGGTAGTGCGCCTGGCCGTTGAAGAGCGTGCTCAACCCCAGCGACGTGGCCCCGCCGCCCTTCCAATTATCCGACACCACAGCCTCGTTGAGGTTGACACCTGCCTTGAGGCTGGTGCGCCAGTACGAGGTATCGGCGGGTACGGGCACCGCCGGGGGCAAGGCGGGCGGCGCAGTTTGGGCCAGGGCAGCGGCGGGCCCCAGCAGGCCGAGGGCAAGCGTAAAAAGGTTTTTCATGCAACACAGAGCGGCTAGCGAAGCCGCAAAAATACCTGGCTGGCCCGCCGGCCGTCGCCGCTGCCAGCCAGGCCAGCTTTATTTTAGCAGCTGCATGTCCGTTTCTACCCTTGCCGCCGAAGCGCCGGTGGCAGCCCGCTCGCCCTACTACCCCGCCCTCACGGGGCTGCGCGCCGTGGCGGCCTACCTGGTTTTTTTCCACCATTTCCGGCCGCTGGCCCTCAACGAAGGCTGGCCCAAGCTGGTGCTGGGGCAGCTCTACGTGGGCGTGAGCCTGTTTTTTGTGCTTAGCGGCTTCGTGCTGGCCACGCGCTACCAGCACCGCGTGCAGCTAAGTTGGCCCTGGTGGCGCACGTATTTGTGGCGGCGCGCGGCGCGCATCTACCCCACCTACCTCTTGCTTAACACGGCGGCGCTGGCCCGCGTGTACTGGCCCATCCCGGCCGGCAAATTAGGCAATACGCTGCTGCTCGTCTTCCTGAGCGAAAGCCTGCTGCGCGGCTTTTCCAGTACGCTCAAGTACGTGGGGCTGCCGCAGGGCTGGTCGCTCACGCCGGAAGAATGCTTCTATTTGTCGCTGCCGTTCTTGCTGCTCTGGTGGCAGCGGCGCGGCCTGCTCGGGGCGGTGGGCTTTGGCCTGGCCACGGTGGGGCTGGGGCTGGGGCTCACCGCCTTGTGCCAGGGCCGGGAGGCGCTGCACGGGTTTTTCGGCTCGTACTACCACCTGTTCAACTTCACCTTTTTCGGGCGGGTGCTGGAGTTTTTGCTGGGCGTGGGGCTGGCCCGCTGGTGGGGCGGCCGGCCCAGCGGCAGCGCGGCGGGCGCGCCCTGGCGCACCCTGGCGGGCGGGCTGGCCCTGCTCGGCACCATCGCCGCGCTGACGTGGGTGGGCTCGCCCCGGCCCTGGTACGAGGGCAATATCTACCCGGCGGCTATCGGGCTCAACCTGGTAGTTTTCCCGCTGAGCACCACGCTGCTGCTGGCGGGCCTACTTACCGAAAGCAGCTGGCTGCGCACCGGGCTGGCCACGCCTTTTCTGCAACTGCTGGGGCGCAGCTCCTATTTTTTCTACGTGCTGCACGTGGGCGTGCTCAGCATCTGGTGGCACGATACCTTTGGCTGGGGCCGCCACATCGGGCTCCAGTTTTTAGTGACGGTGCTGCTGGCCGAGGTTGGCTACCGCTTGTTTGAGCGGCCCGTGCACCGCTGGCTGCTGGTCCGTGCCCGGGCGGGCGCTTCTTCTTCTCCCGTTTAGGCTGCTTTTTTAGTTATGTCGCCCGCTCTACCCACTGCCCGGCCCCTAACGCCGGCTTACTACCCGGCCCTCACCGGCATCCGCGCCTTGGGGGCGTTCCTGGTTTTTTTCGTGCATTTTCGGCCCATCGGCACGCCGGTGCTGCTCGACCGGGTAGCCACGGCGTTCTACATCACGCTGAGCATGTTTTTCGTGCTCAGCGGCTTCGCCATTGCCCACCGCTATCAGCAGAGCGTGCGCCTGACGCGCGGCTGGTGGCGCGACTACTTCTGGCACCGGGCGGCGCGCATCTACCCCACCTACCTGCTGCTCAACACGGCGGCGCTGGCCCGGGTATACTGGCCCATCCCGGCCGGCAAGCTGGGCAATTCATTGCTGCTTATTTTCCTGAGTGAAAGTATGTTGCGCGGCTTTTCCAATACCCTCAAGTACGTGGGCGTGCCGCAGGGCTGGTCGCTCACGCCGGAGGAATGCTTCTACGTGTCGCTGCCGTTTTTGCTGCTGCTGTGGCGCCGCCGGGGCACGCTCGGGGCCGTGGGCTTTGTGCTGGCGACGGTTACCTTGGGCCTGGTATTGACGGCCTTATGCCACGAGCGGCCAGCGCTGCACGGGTTTTTCGGCACGTATCACCACCTGTTCAACTTCACCTTTTTCGGGCGGGTGCTGGAGTTTACGCTCGGCGTGGGGCTGGCCCGCTGGTGGGGCGGCCGGCCCTCGGGCCACACCACGGGCGCGCCCTGGCTCACGCTGGCTGGCGGGCTGGCCGTTGTCGTCACCATCGCCACGCTGGCCTGGATAGACTCGCCTCAGACTCCCTACGACGGCAACGTGCTCCCCTCCACCATCTTCCTCAACATCGTCGTTTTTCCCGTCAGCATGACCTTGCTGCTGGCGGGCTTGCTGGCCGAAAGCAGCTGGCTGCGCACCTGGCTGGCCACTTCCTGGATGGATGAGGCCGGCAAGCGCTCCTACTTTTTTTACCTGCTGCACGTGGGCCTGCTCAGCGTGTGGTGGCACGATACTTTTGGCTGGGGCCGCCACATTTTTGGGCAATTGCTGGTGACCGCGCTGCTAGCCGAGGTGGGCTACCGCTGCTTCGAGCGGCCCGTGCACCGCTGGATTCTGGCGCGCACGGTGGGCCGCAAAAAGGCCGGGGCAGACCAGCCGGCAATTGCTGGCTAGCCTACCCCGGCCTTCCGGGAATGACGCTCAGTTGGCTGCTTACTTCTTATCAGTAGCCTCCTCGGCCGGGTCTACCTCGGGGCCGTCGTAGGAGTTAGCGTCGCCATCGTGCTCGTGCGGAGCCTGGGTGGCATAAATATGCTCCAGTTCGCCCACTATGCCCGAGCCTTCGATTTCCAGGTCCTTGAGCACGCCGTCGGCAATGTCGTAGACGAGGCCGTGCAGGCGGGGCGGGTTGTCGCCGCGCATGGCGTTCTGGATAATGTTGGTTTTGGCCAGGTTCTTTATCTGCTCAATCACGTTGAGTTCCACGAGGCGGCGCAGGCGCTGGGTGTCGTCCTTGATGCGCAACAGCTCGGTTTCGTGCAGGCGCACTACGTCGCGGATGTTCACCAGCCAGTTGTCGATGAGGCCGTACTGCTTGTTGGTGGCGGCCGCCGCCACGCCGCCGCAGCCGTAGTGGCCCACAATCAGGATATCCTGCACGCCCAGCACTTCCACCGCGTATTGCAGCACGCTGAGCAAGTTCATGTCGGTGTGCACCACCATGTTGGCGATGTTGCGGTGCACAAACATTTCGCCTGGGCCGGTGCCCGTGATGCCCGAGGCGGGCACCCGCGAGTCGGAGCAGCCGATGAAGAGGTAGCGTGGCTTCTGGCCATTGGCAAGGCGCTTGAAAAACTCGGGGTCTTCCGAGTTTTTGGTGGCCACCCACTGGCGGTTGTTTTCCATAATATCCTGAATACCGGACATAGTGCAGCTAGCTAAAAGATGGGAATTTGAATAAGCTACGGGCTTATACGCAGTTTAGGACCTGGCTTGTTCGGCCAGCAGTGCATAGCGGGCTAGCGCGCCGCGCCACCCGTAGCGGGCCCAAAACTAACCCGCAACGTGTGCCGGGCGCCTGCCGGCTCGAAGCCGTAGCTCAGCCCAAAGCCGTAGTACGCGCAGATATGCTGCACAATACTAAGGCCTAGCCCCGGCGACTCGGAGGCCGCATTATGCTTGCGAAACCGCTCGAAGAACCGGGCCGGGTCGCCGACTACCACCGGGCCGGGATTACTCATTTCTAAATACTTATCCGTGAGCCGCACCGTAATGTCGCCGCCCGGCACGTTGTGCCGGATGGCGTTGTGCAGCAGGTTGTGCACCAGCGAATCGGCCAGGCCGGGGTGCAGCGCGCGCGGCGGGCTGGCCGCCAGGTGCAGGTGCAGGGCCAGGTCGCGGGCCTCCAGCAATGGGGCCAGCTGCCCGGCTTTTTCGCGCAGCAGCGCGGCCAGGTCGAGGGGCTGGGCGGCAGCATACTGGCCGTTGTCGATGCGGCTGAGCAGGCCCAGCGCCTGGTGCAGCCGCGAGAGGCGGCGCGTGGCGGCGTAGAGGTCGGCCAGCAGCGGGGCGGCCGTGGCATCGTCGGTGACGGTGGGCAGCTGGAGCAGCTGCTCCAGCTGGGCCTGCATGATAGCCAGCGGCGTCTGGGCCTCGTGGGCGGCATTGGCCGTAAACTCGCGCAGGCTCTCATAGTCAGCCACCAGGCGGCGGCTAAAGTGAGTCAGCACCTGGTTGAGTTCCGCAAACTCCTCAATGCGCGAGGCCGGCAGGGCCAGCGGCTGGTGCTGCTGCAAGTCGTAGCCCCGCAGCACCGTCAGCGTGCGTTGAAAGGGTGCCCATAACCTACGCGATAAGTAGCGGTGCAGCAGCACGATGCCACCCAGCAGCAGCAGCAGCACCACCAGCATACTGCCAAACACGGCCATCAGCAGCTCATCGACCTCCACCAGCGACTTACGCAGCGTGACCCAGGTGGGCGGCTGCCCCGCCGGCACCACCCGGAACGTAAGCTCGCGGTGCGGCACCATCGAGCCCTCGGTGGGGTCGAGCAGCAGCGTATCGGAAAAGCCCAGCGGCCGGGGCCGGGTGCTGAAGCTGTACTGGTCGTGGTACACCGGCTCGGGCAGCGGCCGGCCGCTGGCCACGCGGGCTTCCAGCTCCAGGCGGTGGTTTTGGAGCTGCTCGCCCACCTCGTTGCGCACGGCGTAGTCCACGCACAGGTACAGCACCAAGCTGCCCACCACAAACAGCGCGGCGCTGAGCAGCACGTAGTAGCGGTTGGTAACGGCCAGGAGCTTCATGTTAATAACCTGTGTATAAGAAAGCGAGCTACCTGTTTTAGCACAAAGCTCACGTATTCAATCGGCTGTTATCCTGCGCCTGCGAAGGACCCTACGGCCGTTGAACAACTCACTTAGGCACGATTAAGGTCCTTCGCAGGCGCAGGATGACAGGTAAGATTATCGGTGAGGCTAAGCTTGCGCTTACTCCGTGCTCAGCTTGTAGCCCACGCCGTAGAGCGTACGGATGTAGTTTTCGGCCCCTTTTTCCTGGAGCTTTTTGCGCAGGTTTTTGAGGTGCGTGTAGATAAAGTCGAACGAGTCGGCGGCGTCCACCGAGTCGCCGCAGAGGTGCTCGGCAATAGCTTCCTTGGTGAGCACGCGGCCGGGGTTGGCCAGCAGGTAGAGCAGCAGGTCGTACTCCTTGCGGGTGAGGGTAAGGGCCTCGCCGTGCACCAGCACTTCGGCCTGTTCGGGCCACACCACGAGGTCGCGAAACACGAGGTGGCTGTGCCCCTGAAAACGGCGGCGGCGGATAATGGCCCGTAGCCGAGCATTAAGCTCCGAGAGGTGAAAGGGCTTCACGAGGTAGTCGTCGGCGCCCAGGTCGAGGCCGGCCACCCGGTCGTCCACGCCGTTGCGAGCCGAGATGACGAGCACGCCGGCCGGCGAATTATCGGCCTTGAGGGCGCGCAGCAGGTCGAGGCCGTTGCCGTCGGGCAGGGTCAGGTCGAGCAGTACGCAGTCGTAGCGGTAAAGCTTTATTTTTTCGTGGGCCTGGGCAAAATCGATGGCTACTTCCACCACGTACCCACCCTGACGCAACGCCTCAATGAGGGTGGAGCGCAGAGCGGGCTCGTCTTCAACTAACAGTATTTTCATGGCGACGCTGGGAGGGATACAGCGTACGAAAAAAGGGGGCGAATCTGAAGCAAATCGGGAGACTTCACAGTTTCTTCACATGAAGCCCAGAAACCCTCCCCGTAATCAGCTAGTCATCAGGCCACTACTTAGGGCTCCACGTCAGGCACAGCCCTGGCGTGTTACCGTAGAATGTCGGCACAATACCCACATCGCGGCCGATGGACTTACGGCCCCAGCGGTTGCGGTGCGTGAGGTAGGCCAGGTGCGCGCTCAGGATACCAAAACCCGCGCCAGCCACTACGTCGCTCTGCCAGTGCTTATCGACTACCATGCGCATCACGGCCACGCTGGTGGCCACGGTGTAGGCCCCAATGCCGTACCACTGGCTCTTATCGCGAAACTCGGTATGTACGATGCTGGCCGCCAAAAACGCCTGCGCCGTGTGGCCCGAGGGGAACGAGAGATTATCCGACCCATCGGGCCGCTCCTCGCGGCTCAGCGCCTTCACAATGAACGTGCTGCTCAGCATAATAGCCTCGCTCTTGGCAATAATGAGCAGGGTATTGATGCGGTCGTTGCGGCCCTCCACACCGGCCAGCGTCACGGCGCCCAGCTCCAGGTAGGGCACGAAGATGAGGATGTCGGCAATGCGGCTCTGCGAGGTCGGAAAAATCCGGTGGATGTCGCGCTGGGCCTCCTGGTTGGTATAAAAGCCGCCGCCATTAAAGGTATAAGCGCCGTAGCCGATGAGCACGGCCGGCACGGCCACCGCCTTGAAGAGCTTGCTCTTTAGGAACGGCTTTTTATCAGCGGTCGGGATGCCAGCGGGGTTCTCGTATTTGTGCGTGGTATCGGCCGGAGCCTGGTTGGCAGGGTTGAGCGGCACCTGCGCGAAAGCTGGCGTAGCCGCGCTCAGCAACAGGCTGGCCAGGGCGACCCGGGTAGTAGTAATAAAGGACGGCATGGGCGTAACAGTAGGGTAACAAAAAGCGCTCTACGCAACCCGCACCCTTTTCGCTGCCGCTGGCAAACGTACCGGCCAATTCTGACGAAATTCTAGCCGCCCGCCGCAACCAGCCGGGCCAGCGCGGGCGCAGGGGCTAGCCAGCGGGCGCACTTCGTGTGCGGCGGCGCCTGGGCGGCAACGTTGCCGGGAACGATGGCGCAAATAAATCGGGCCGATTTCTTGTAGATGCCGGCTAGCCGGCCTAGTATTCCGCTGCCGAAGCCTGGCTAGCACCGCCTCCGGTACCGATTCTCTCCTTATTGCCCGGTGGCAGCGGCCTAGCCGCGCCGCCTTCCCACCCGCTTTACTTATGATGCGTTTTTCGCTGTTATCCGGCGCGCTGCTGGCCCTCGCCGCCCTGCACGCCGCCCCCACCCTAGCCCAGAAAAGCCGGCCGGCCGGCGCCCAGCCGGCCCCGCCCACGCTGCCGGCCGTGCGGCAGGTACGCTTCAAGGCCGACACCTTCAACATCCAGAAATACGGGGCCGTGGCCGATGGCCAGACGCTGAACTCGCAGGCGTTTCAGCAGGCTATAATGGCGTGCACGCAGGCGGGCGGCGGCACGGTGCTGGTGCCGGCCGGCCTCTGGCTCACCGGCCCCATCGTGCTGCAAAACAACGTGAACCTGCACCTGGCCACCGGCGCGCTGGTGCAGTTCACGGCCGACCACAGCCAGTATCCGCTGGTAAAAACCACCTGGGAGGGCGAGGAGGCCATCCGGGGCCAAGCCCCGCTTTCGGGCAAGGGCCTCACCAATATCGCCATCACGGGCCAGGGTACGTTCGACGGGGCCGGCGACAGCTGGCGGCCGGTGAAGAAAAACAAGCTCAACGAGGGCGAGTGGAAAAAGCTGGTGGCCTCGGGCGGCGTGCTCAACGAGAAAAAGGACGCCTGGTACCCCTCGGCCGGCTCGCTCAAGGGCAACATGCTGGCGGCCGCCGGCACGCCGCGCAAGAGCCTCAACCCCGGCGACTTCGACGACATGCGCGACTTCCTGCGGCCCAATATGCTGAGCCTCACCGATTGCCGCCAGATATTGCTCGAAGACTTCGTGATTCAAAACTCGCCGGCCTGGACCATCCACCCGCTGCTGTGCCAGGATATCATGGTGCGCCGCGTGACGGCCCGCAACCCCTGGTACGGCCAGAACACCGACGCCATCGACCTCGAATCGTGCCGCAACGGCGTGCTCGACGGCTGCACCTTCAGCGTGGGCGACGACGGCCTGTGCATCAAGAGCGGCCGCGACGAGGAAGGCCGCAAGCGCGGCGTGCCCACCGAAAACTTCCTCATTCAGAACTGCAAAGTGTACAGCGCCCACGGCGGCTTCGTCATCGGCTCCGAGATGTCGGGCGGTGTGCGCAACCTCATCGTGCGAAACTGCACCTTCCAGGGCACCGACGTGGGCCTGCGCTTCAAAACGACGCGCGGCCGCGGCGGCATGGTCGAAAACATCTGGGTCGATGGCATCACCATGACCGACATCGCCGGCCAGGCCATCCTCTTCGACATGTACTACGCCGCCAAAGACCCAGTGCCCCAGGCCGGCGAATCGACGGCCCCTCCCGTCATCGCGGCGCAGCCGCTGGGCGAGGGCACGCCGCAGTTTCAGCATTTCTACATCAAAAACGTGGCCTGCAAGGGCGCCGAAACCGGCATCCTGGTGCGCGGCCTGCCCGAAATGCCCATCAAGGACATCAGCCTCGAAAACGTGGTGATTGAGAGCAAAAAAGGGATGCTGTGTCAGGAAGCCGAGAACATCAGCCTCAAAAACGTGACCTTCATCACCACCGACACCAAGCCGGTGCTCGAAGTGCAGAACAGCCGAAACATCAGCCTCGACGGCATCAAGTACGCCAGCGGGGCCGACCTGCTGCTGCGCGTGAGCGGCGACCGCAGCCAGGACATCCGCCTCACCAACACCAATACCAAGCTCGCCAAGAAGGGCCTGGAACTGGGCGATAAGGTGGGCAAAAAAGTGGTGCAGGTCGCTGCTAAATAAGAAAGCGCGCCTGTCATGCTGAGCTTACCGAAGCATCTCTACCGCATCGCCAGGGGTCACTAACCCAATGATGCGAGCGATGCTTCGGCAAGCTCACCTGACAGACGCACTATTTGCTCAAATTTGCCCAAAGCAGCGTAGCTATTATTTCCCCATGCTCTCTCCCACCCGCATTTTCCTCACCGCCGCGCTAGCCCTGCCGCTGCTGGCCCCAGCCCAGACAGCGCCGCCCGCCCTATCGCAGCGCATGGCTGATGCCTTCATAGCCCAGCATCCCGATTCTATCGTTATCGGCAACCGCAAAACTGCCCGCTGGGATTACGAGCAGGGCCTGATGCTGAAGGCGCTGGAGCGCGTGTGGGAGCGCACCGGCGACGCCCGCTACTTCACCTACATCCAGAAGGACGTGGACCAGTTTGTGCAGAAGGATGGCAGCATCCGCACCTACAAGGCCGAGGACTATACCCTCGATAACCTGGCTACTGGCCCAGCGCTGCTGCTACTCGGCCAGCTCTCGGTGCCCACTAGCGAGAAGTACCGGCTGGCCGCCGCCACGCTGCGCAAGCAGTTGGCCAGCCAGCCGCGCACCAAGGAAGGCGGCTTCTGGCACAAGAAGGTGTACCCCAACCAGATGTGGCTCGACGGCCTCTACATGGCCGAGCCCTTCTACGCCCAGTACAGCGTGCTCACGGGCGACAACGCCGGCCTCGACGACGTAGCCAAGCAGTTCGCCCTTATCGAAAAGCATCTGCTCGACCCCAAAACCGGCCTGCTCCGCCACGGCTACGACGAAAGCCGCGAACAAAAATGGGCCGACAAAGCCACTGGCCTCTCGCCCCACGCCTGGGACCGCGCCGTGGGCTGGTACGCCATGGCCCTCGTGGACGTGCTCGACTACCTGCCCGCCGGCAACGCCCACCGCGCCGAGCTTATCAAAGACTTGCAGCGGCTGGCCCCCGTGCTAGCCAAATATCAGGATGCCAAAACCGGCACCTGGAGCATCGTGATGGGCCAGGAAAGCCAGAAAGGCAACTACGCCGAAGCCTCGGGCTCCTGCATGTTCGTCTACTCCCTGGCGAAGGGCGTGCGGCTGGGCTACCTCGACAAGAAGTACGCCGCCGTGGCCCGCAAGGGCTACGAGGGCATCCTCAAAACCTTCGTGGCGACCGAAAACGGCGCGCTGGCCCTCAACGGCACCGTGAGTGTGGGCGGCCTCGGCGGCAACCCCTACCGCGACGGCTCCTTTCAATATTACCTCAGCGAGCCGCTCCGCAAGAATGATTTGAAGGGCGTCGGCCCCTTCATCCTGGCGAGCACGGAAATGGAAATAGCCCAGGAAAACGCCCTGGGCCAGGGCAAAACCGTGGGCCTCGACTACTATTTCAACCACGAAATACGCAAAAACGCCTTTTCGGGCCAGCCCGAGCAGTGGCACTACACCTGGGAAGAGCGCACGCACGGCGGCTTCTGGCTGTGGGGCAACCAGCTGCGCGAGCTGGGCGCCCGCACGGTACCCGTGCCCACCGCCCCCACCGCCGCTAGTCTTAAGAGCCTGAGCGTGTACGTGCTAGTAGACCCCGACACCAAAAAGGAGTCGCCCACGCCCAACTACATCTCGGCCGCCGACGGCAAGGCCGTGGCCGACTGGGTGCGCGCCGGTGGCACCTTGGTCTTACTGGCCAATGACACTGCCAACTGCGAAATCAAGCACTTCAACACCCTGGCCAAAAACTTCGGCATCCAGTTCACCGACCAGAGCGTGAACATGGTGCAGGGCAGCCAGTTTGAGCAGGGCCGGGTAGACCTGGCCAGCGGCGCGGCCGTGTTCAAGCAAGCCAAAACCGCTTACGTCAAGGAGCTGGCCGTGCTGGCGCTGCAAGGCCCGGCCCAGCCGCTGGTGACCAACAACGGCAAGGTCATTATGGCCACGGCCACGCTGGGCAAGGGCCGCGTTTTCGCCCTCGGCGACCCGTGGCTGTACAACGAGTATACCGACGGGCGCAAGATTCCGGCCCAGTTCGAGAACTTCCAGGCGGGCAAGGACTTGGGGCGCTGGCTGCTGAAATAGCGGCCGTTCGCCAGAACGCTGGGCCGCGCCTGCCGTTCTTGTGGCCTCTACCTCCACCTTTTTTGCCATGCTCCTCATCCGCCACGGCCAGCCCGGCCACGAAAAACCCGGTATCGTCCTCGACGGCTACCGCTACGACCTCAGCCCCTTTGGCGAGGACTACGACGAGAAATTCTTCGCCTCCGATGGCCTCGCCCGTCTAGCGGCGTTTGTGGACGTGCAGCGCGAGCTGCTGCTGCCCATTCCGCCCACCACCCGGCTGGGGCCGCCGGTGGCTAGGCCCTCCAAAATTGTGTGCGCCGGCCTCAACTACACCGACCACGCCGAGGAAATGGGCCTAGGCTTTCCTACCGAGCCGGTTATTTTCCTCAAAGCCACTTCGGCCCTGAGTGGCCCGAATGACGATATCATCTTACCAAAGGGCTCGGAGAAAACTGACTGGGAAGTAGAGCTGGCGGTGGTTATTCGCAAGCGGGCCAGCTACGTGAGCGAGGCCGACGCCCTGAGCTACGTGGCGGGCTACGTGCTGCTCAACGACGTAAGTGAGCGCGCCTACCAGCTGGAGCGCGGCGGCACCTGGGACAAGGGCAAGGGCTGCGACACCTTCGCCCCGCTCGGTCCCTGGCTGGCCACCCCCGATGAGCTCATCAACCCCGCCCGCCTCAAGCTCTGGCTCTCAGTAAACGGCGAAAAAGTGCAGAACGGCAACACCGCCAACCTCATTTTCAACGTGCCCTACCTCATCAGCTACATCAGCCAGTTTATGACCCTGCTACCCGGCGATGTCATCTCCACCGGCACGCCCGCCGGCGTGGGCAGCGGCCTCAAGCCGCCCCGCTACCTGGCCGCGGGCGACGTGGTGGAGCTGGGCATCGAGGGCCTGGGCACCTCGCGCCAAGTGGTGCACGCCGCCGAGTAACTGACTTCTACTCTGGCCTGAACAACCTGTCTGTCCTTGCGAGCGCAGCGCGGCAATCCTTCCTTGCCTTCCTCAGCATTAACCCTGGTAGCGTCCAAGAAAGCTTGCCGCACTACGCTCGCAAGGACAGACGATTTTTATCATTTCTTCCCCTATGAAACCCGTCCTTTTCCTAAGCTTGCTGCTCACGGCCACTACCGCCTGGGGCCAGGCGCGCCGCGTGGTAGTGGCCGCCGATGGCAGCGGCGACTACCGCACCGTGCAGGCCGCCTTCGACGCCGTGCCCGCCGGCAATGCCGACTGGCTGACCATCGTCGTGAAGCCCGGCACGTACAAGGAAAAGCTGACCCTGGCGGCCGAAAAAACCCACGTGCGCCTCGTGGGCGAAGACGCCGCCCGCACCATCCTCACCTTCGACAACTACAACCAGCGCATCGACCCAGCCACGGGCAAAAACTTCGGCACCACCGGCTCGGCCAGCGTGCACCTCTACGCCAATGACTTCGCGGCCGAGAATATCACCTTCGCCAACTCGGCCGGCCCGGTGGGCCAGGCGGTGGCGGCCTGGGTGAGCGGCGACCGCAGCAGCTTCCGGCGCTGCCGCTTCCTGGGCTTTCAGGATACGCTCTACACCTTCGGCTTCGGCAGCCGGCAGCTGTACGAGGACTGCTACATCGAGGGCACCGTCGATTTTATCTTCGGCAGCAGCACGGCCTGGTTTGAGAACTGCGAGCTGGTGGGCAAAACCGGGGGCTTCTTTACCGCCGCCTCCACGCCCGATACCACCCGCTACGGCTACGTGTTTCACCACTGCCGCGTGGGCGGCCCGGCCCCGGCGGGCTCCTTCTACCTGGGCCGCCCTTGGCGCCCCTACGCCAAAACGGTGTTCCTGGAGTGCGAGCTGAGCGCCATCGTCCGGCCCGAGGGCTGGGACGAATGGGGCAAGGAAACCAACAAGCAAACCACCTACTACGCCGAGTACAAGTCGCGCGGCCCCGGCGCCAAGCCCGCCGCCCGCGCCCCCTGGACGCACCAGCTCACCAAGGCCGAGGCAGGCGCCTACACCCGCGCCGCCGTGCTGCGCGGCTGGCAGCCGCCCGAGTAGGCTAGCCAAATACCCTTCACGCAGATAGCGCGGGGCTCTGCCCCGTGCTGACTATTTAGCAGGCCTCTGGCCTGCGGTCGTTGAACGAGTCATTCGAGTATCGTTCGGCCGTAGCGGGCCAGAGGCCCGCGAATAATCGGCACGGGGCAGAGCCCCGCGCCATCGGGGCGCTTTGCAGTTTATCCTCTTTCCCGTATGCTTCGCTACTTACTATGTGCTGGCTTGTTGTTGCCGCTAGCTTCAGCCTTCGCCCAAACAGCCCCGCCCGCCCCTAATCTCGGGATGCCGCCGGCGCGCCCGACCCCGCCGCCCCAGGTGCTGCTCATGCGCGTGGCCCAAGATGGCAGCGGCGACTACCGCACCATCCAGGAGGCTGTGAATGCCTCGCGCGACTTATCGCAGGTGACGGTGACCATTCAGATTAAAAACGGCATCTACCGCGAAAAGCTGGTGGTGCCGGCCCACAAAACCCACGTGCGGCTGGTGGGCGAAAGCGCGCTGGGCACCATCATCACGGGCGCCGACCACACCGGCGACGCGGCCGGCCACAATACCTATTCCTCCCAAACCGTGCTGGTGCAGGCCAACGACTTCACGGCCGAAAACCTCACCTTCGAAAACGCCGCCGGCCCCGTGGGCCAGGCCGTGGCCCTGCACGTCGATGGCGACCGCGCCACCTTCCGCCACTGCCGCATGCTGGGCAACCAGGACACGCTGTACCCAGCCGTCGAAAACAGCCGCCAGTACTACCAGGATTGCTACATCGAGGGCACCACCGACTTCATCTTCGGCACCGCCGTGGCCGTGTTCGACCGCTGCGAAATCCGCAGCAAGCGCAATTCGTACATCGCCGCCGCCGCCACCACCGAGCGCCAGGCTTACGGCTTCGTCTTCCGCGACTGCAAGCTCACCGCCGACACCGCCGCCCACAAGGTATTCCTGGCCCGGCCCTGGCGCCCCCACTCCCGCACCGTGTACCTGCGCTGCGAGCTGGGCGCCCACATCCTGCCCGCCGGCTGGGACAACTGGCGCGACGCCGCCAACGAGAAAACCGCCTTCTACGCCGAGTACCAGAGCACCGGCCCCGGCGCCAACCCCGCCGCCCGCACCCAGTGGAGCCACCAGCTCACCGCCAAGGAAGCCAGGCGCTACACCCTCAAAAATATCTTCGGCGGCGAAAGCGGCTGGCAGCCGCAGGAGTAGGCTAGTTATTCAAACCGGCTAGCTTTACACTATGATAGAGCAATTTGTCTCCCTTTATCCGAAAGGCCGAATAACGTATCAGCAAACCAGCTTTTTAGAGCTTACCACGGACGTAGAAGTACATCGCATCACATTTATCGGGAAAGCCCAGGCACGTATAAAACGCGGCACGTACGGTGAGTTAGCCTATTTTACCGAACACCCTGCTTTACTCAACTACAATTCTCCCATGAGCCTTATAACGGTTCGGGTTAGGGACATTCCCGAGGGCTTCTTGGAAGCTTATCAATCCTATCTGAGCAAATGGCGGAACGGTTGGCGTCATTTTGCTTCGTGGACTGGATTGAGTTTTGACTCTGATTACAGACTGGCGCACCCTCATCCAAGAGGCTTTTACCACTCCTTATATTTTCCCGATTTTATTGCGGAAGACATTATTCTGCTTTGCCACAAATATGAGTTGGAAGTAACTCGTACAGAGCCTCGTAGTACCCTGTCCGAACTCCGTCCAGCTACTAAAGCATTCGGCATCTTATGCATTGGCAGCAGCTACGCCATTGCGCATGACTTCTACGCCAGCACATTACGCTAACTCATTCCTACTCCGCCGCGACCGGCCACGCCGACGACTCGCGCACGACCAGCGTGGTGGGGATGGTAATGGTGCTGGGCGGCGCGGCCTTGTGCTTCAACTCGATGAGGTCGAGCAGGCGGCCGACGGCCACGCGGCCGATTTCGGTGGCGGGCTGCACCACCGTGCTCAGCGAGGGCGACAGCATGTCGGCCACCGTGAGGTTGGTGAAGCCGACGAGCGCCACGTCTTCCGGGATGGCTAGCCGGCGCTGGCGCAAGGCCCCCAGGCAGCCCACAGCCAGCCGGTCGCTGGCCGTGAAGAAGGCATCGGGCCGGGGCGTGAGGGCCAGCAGCTCATCCACCAGCGGGCCGACCTCGTCGGGGCCGAAAGTGCCGAAGCGCACCAGGCTCTCATCGTAGGGCACGCCGTATTTTTCGAGGGCGGCGCGGTAGCCGGCCAGCCGCTCCTGCGTGATGCTGAGCCAGGGCTGAATGGTGAGGTGCGCAATGCGCCGCCGCCCCGATTGCAGCAGGTGCTCGGTGGCCGCGAAGGCCCCGTCGAAGTTGCCGGCCACCACGCGGGGCGTGTTGAGCGCCGCCGACACGCGGTCGAACTGCACGATGGGCGTGCCCTGCTGCTGCAAGTCTTGCAGGTGGGTGGTGTCGTTGGTTTCGCTGCTCAGCGAGATGAGCAGGCCATCGACGCGGCGGGCCAGCGCCTGGCGCAGGTTGGCCACTTCGCGGTCGTAGGCCTCGTGGGTTTGGAAGATGAGCACGTCGTAGCCGCGCTGATTGGCCACCTCCTCGATGCCGTTGATGGCCTGCGAAAAGTAATAATTGGCAATCTGCGGCACGATGACCGCGATGGCCTTGCTGCTGCTGCCTTTCAGGCTGAGCGCAATGGGATTGGGGCGATAGTGCAGGCGCGCAGCGCACTCCATCACCAGGCGCTTGGTTTCGGGGTTGATTTCGTAGGAGTCGCGCAGCGCCCGCGACACGGTCGATACGGAGATATTCAGCTCCCGGGCAATGTCTTTGAGGGTGGCGGGTTCCAAGCAGGTTCTACGTAAAGTGCAATTCTCAGCCGGTTAAAAGCGGCTTTCTTTCGCGGCTAAAGATAAAGGTTAAATGAATGTTACGGGACATTCGGCCCCAATTCCGGCCCATTGCCGCACGGCGTGGAAACGTTGCCGATAACGATTGCGCAAATAAAAACGCGCCCGGCTAGCCCTTCCATCTCCTTCCGGGGCTAAACTTCGACACTGCCACCTGCCCTAAGGTTGCAGCGCCGCCGCATTCTCCCTGTTTAAAATCCATCCCACCCACCCCGCGCGGCTCTACGCGCCCGGCCCCTGCGCCCGCTGCGGCGCGGCTGGCCCCTCCCCTCCGCTTCTGACTCACTTTTTCAATTTCCCACCCAACCGCTCTTTGCTCTTATGAAACAACATCTTCTCCTGCTCTGGCTCGTGCTTTGCGGCAGCATTGGCCTGGCAATGGCGCAAAACCGGGCCATCACGGGCGTCGTGAAAGGCTCGGACGGCGAGACGCTCCCCGGCGTGACGGTGGTGCTCAAGGGCACTTCCATCGGCGCTTCGACCGGGGCCGATGGGGCCTACTCCCTCAACGTGCCGGCCGATAACAAGACGGCTACCCTGCGCTTTAGCTTCATCGGCTACGTGAGCCAGGAAGTGGCCGTGGGCACCAAAACGACCATCAGCGTAACGCTGACTTCGGACACGCAGAGCTTGGATGACGTGGTGGTTATCGGCTACCAGGAAGTGCGGCGCGGCGACGTAACGGGCTCCGTTTCGTCGGTTAATGCCCAGCAAATCAAGGATATTCCCGTCAACTCGGCCGCTGAGGCGCTGACCGGCCGCCTGGCCGGCGTGCAGCTGACCTCGGCCGAGGGCACGCCCGGCAACAACAACGTGCAGGTACGCGTGCGCGGCGGCGGCTCGATTACCCAGGACAACTCGCCGCTCTACATCGTGGACGGCATTCAGATTGAGAACGCGCTCTCGGTTCTCGCCCCGCAGGACATTGCCTCGGTTGACGTGCTGAAAGACGCTTCTTCGACCGCCATCTACGGCGCGCGCGGCGCCAATGGCGTGGTTATCATCACCACCAAGGGCGGGCGCGAAGGCCGCACGGCCGTGACGTACAGCGGCTTCGGCGGCTTCCGCAAGCTGAGCAAGAAGCTTGATGTGATGGGGCCAGCCGACTACCTCAACTGGGAGTACGAGCGGGCGCAGCTCACGGGCTCGGGCGCCAGCGTATCGGGCGGCACCAACACGTTTCGGCAGGTATTCGGCTCGCTCAATTTTAACGGCGACACGCTGAGCCGCCTGCGCAACCTACCCAACCAAGACTGGCAGGAGCAGGTATTCGGCCGCAAGGCTTTCCAGCAAACGCATAACGTCTCCATCAGCGGCGGCACCAAGCAAACTACGTTCAACCTGAGCCTGACCCGCAACCTGGAGGACGGTATTCAGATTGGCTCGAACTACGACCGCAAGCTGGTCAACTTCCGCATCGACACCAAGGCCAGCGACCGTTTCCGGCTGGGTTTCAACGCCCGCTTCAACGACCAGCAGAACCTGGGCGCGGGCACCGGCGCGGCCCTCGGCACCGCCACCACCGGCCAAACCGTGAACACGGGCTCCAGCGTGACGTCGCGCCTGCGCAACACGGTGCAGTACATTCCCTTCAACCTGCCGACCACGGCCGGCGCCGACCCCACGGCCAACTTCGACCCCGATTTCTTCGCCAACTCGTCGCTGGTCAACCCCGTGCTGGCCATTAATAACGAGTACCGCGCCGATAAGCGCCGCACCTTCAACATGGGGGCCACGGCGTCGTTCAACATCCTGCCGTCGCTGGTTTTCCGCTCCACGGGCGGCTTCGACATCACTTACTTCGACCTGGGCACCTTCAACGGCCTCTACTCGCCCACCATCCGGCAGGCGGCGGGCGGCTACAACAACATGCCGTTTGTGACCATCACCGACGGCACCACCACCACGCTCAACAACTCGAACACGCTGAACTACACCCTGAGCAAGGATAAGCACACCTTCACGGCGCTGCTGGGCCAGGAAACCTACCGCCAGCGCACCACCCAGCAGGCGGTGCAAGTGAACTACCTGCCGCTCGACATCACGGCCGAGCGCGCCCTGGCCAACATCAACCAGGCGGTGCTGCCGATTGGCATCAACGCCCAGCCGGTGCTGCCGAGCACGACCATCCCGGCCGACTACGGCCTGGTCTCGGGCTTTACCCGCCTCAGCTACGACTACGCGGGCAAGTACCTGGTGACCGCCACGGCCCGCCTCGACTACTCGTCGAAGTTTGCTTCCGGCACTACCCGGCGCGGTATTTTCCCCGGCGCGTCGGCCGCGTGGCGCATCTCGCAGGAAGACTTTTTCAAGGACTACCTCAATAAAGTATCCGACCTGAAGCTGCGCGTGAACTACGGCCAGGCCGGCAACAACCGGGTGCCCGACTTCTTGTTCCAGCCGCTGTTTCAGGCCGGCAACGCGTCCTACGCCCTCAACCACGTTACCACGCCCGGCACGACCCTCACCTCGCTCTACAACCCCGACCTGCGCTGGGAAATCACCACCACCAGCGGCGTGGGCCTCGACATGGGCTTGTTTAATAACCGCGTGCAGTTCACTGCCGACCTGTACTACAACACCACCCGCGACCTGCTGATTGCCCAGCCGCTGCCCGGCTTCTCGGGCTACACCTCGCAGTACCGCAACATCGGCTCGACCTCGAACAAGGGCCTGGAATTGCAGCTGAGTGGCACGATTGTGCAGACCCAGAGCTTCACCTGGTCGGCCACGGCCAACGCCTCGTTCAACCGCAACAAAATCACGGCCCTGGGCGACTTGTCGGAAATTCCGAGCATCCAGTCGGGCTGGGCGGGCACCGCCCTCTCCGGCCCCGACTACGTGGCCCGCGTGGGCCAGCCGGTGGGCCAGATGTTCGGCTACATCACCGACGGCTTTTACACGGCCAATGATTTCCGCACCTACAACTACGCCACCCGCACCGGCGTGCTCAACGACGGCGTGGCCAGCAACGCCAGCATCACGGGCAACCCCGTGATGATAGGCTCCATCAAGCTGCGCGACACCAACGGCGACGGCACCGTGACGGAGGCCGACAAAACGGTTATCGGCAACTCGAACCCCAAGATAACGGGCGGCCTCAACCAGCAGTTTACTTACAAGAACTTCGATGCCAGCGTGTTCGTCAACTTCGTGCTGGGCAACGACATCTACAACGCCAACAAGATTGAGTTTACGACCAGCACCGCCAACACCTCCTACGCCAACCTGCTGAGCGAGATGAACAACCGCGTGCGCTACATCGACAACAGCGGCGCGCTCATCACCGACGCCGCCACCTTCCAGCAGGTTAACGCCAACGCCACCATGTGGAGCCCCGTGCGCGGCAACTACTTCCTGCACTCCTACGCCGTGGAGGATGGCTCGTTCCTGCGCATCAACAACATCACGCTGGGCTACTCGCTGCCCAAGGCGCTGGTGAGCCGCGCCAAGGTGCAGACCCTGCGCTTCTACGTGACGCTCAACAACCTGTACACCTTCACCAAGTACTCGGGCTACGACCCCGAGGTGAACACGCGCCGCAGCACCCCGCTCACGCCGGGCGTGGACTACGCCGCCTACCCCCGCAGCCGCGCCTTCCTCTTTGGCCTGAACCTGGGGCTGTAAGGTGAATGAGTGAAGGAGTGAGTTGTGAATGAGTAAAGGAGTGAGTGACTAGAAAAAACACGCACCACCTCACCTCTCACCAATTCACTCATTCACAACTCACTCCTTCACCAATTCACCATTTCCCACCCGCATTTTAGCTAGCTTCTAGCCTTATGAATTCCTTTAAATTTTCGGTACGGAAGGCGGCTACGGCCGCGCTGCTGACCGGCGCCGCCGGGCTGGCCACCGCCTGCAAAAGCTACCTCGATATTGAGCCCACCGCCCTCACCACCACGGAGGCCACGTTCAGCACCGTGAGCGGGGCCACCAGCGCGGTGCTCGGGGCCTACGACCCGCTCTCGGGCGACAACAGCTACGGCACCCGCCTGAGCATGTATTACCCCTACGATACGGACGAGCTTATCGGCTCGTCGGGCACCTTCGACACGGGCCGCCGGGGCATTTCGCGCTACAAGTCGTTTGCCAGCAATACCGAGATTATCAACCCCTGGAACACGCTCTACCAGGGCGTGGAGCGCGCCAACGTCTGCATCAAGTACATCCCGCAGATGGCGCTCTACACCACCGGCACCAGCGCCGACACGGCCACCCTGCACCGCCTCTACGGCGAGGCCCTTACCCTGCGGGCGCAGTACTACTACGAGCTGATTCGCAACTGGGGCGACGTGCCGGCGCAGTTCACGCCGTCGAGCTACGACCAGAATTTCAACCTGCCCAACGCCGACCGCAACCAGACCCTCAAGACCTTGGTCGATGACCTGGCCATCGCCGAGAAGCTCGTGCCTTACCGCTCGGGCGCGGGCGTCGTGAACGAGCGCATCACCAAGGGCGCGGTGAAGGCCCTGCGCGCCCGCATCGCGTTGCAGCGCGGCGGCTACTCGCTGCAAGGCAACACCATGATGCGCCAGCCCGACTACCTCACCTACTACACCATCGCCCGCCAGGAGTGCCTGGAGCTGATGAGCCAGCGCCGCGAGCACACCCTCAATGCCAGCTACTCCGACCTGTGGCGCGGGGTGAACGAGCAGCGCCACGACGCGGCCAATGAGATTATTTTCGAAGTCGGCATGGCCGGCTCCACGGCCACCGGCGACTCCAAGCTGGGCTACTACAACGGCCCGCGCCTCACCACCTCGCCCACCTACGGCTCGACGCAGGGCGCGATAACGGTGGTGCCGACCTACTTCTACGCCTTCGACTCGACCGATGTGCGCCGCGACATCACCATCGCGGCCTACCAGTACGCCAGCAACAGCAACAACCAGTCGGGCGTGGCCCTGAACACGCTCTACGACGGCAAGTTTCGCCGCGACTGGCACAACCCGCCCGTGCCCGGCACCAACAACTACCTGGGCTACAACTGGCCGCTCATCCGCTTTGCCGACGTGCTGCTGATGTTTGCCGAGACCGATAACGAGTTGAATGGCCCCACCGCCGCCGCCCGCCAGGCGCTGGTTGAAGTGCGCACCCGCGCCTACGCCGGCAACTCGGCCCGCGCCACGCAGGGCCTGAACACCGGCTCGAAAGCCGACATGTTCAACGCCATCGTGAACGAGCGCCTGCTGGAGTTTGGCGACGAAGGCATCCGCAAATACGACCTGCTGCGCTGGAACCTGCTGGCCGACAAAATCGCCACCACCAAGGCCAACCTCAACCTGCTGCGCCAGAACCTGCCCCCCTACCAGAACGTGCCGCAGTACCAGTACTTCCGCGTGGTGAGCGGCGTGGTGCAGTGGCAGCGCTCGTTCTACCGCCCTTCGCCCGCCAACACCACCGCCCCCACCGGCACTACCCGCGTGAACTGGCGCCAGGGCATTGACAACACCTACGTGGCCAACCTCCAGCCCAACGGCACGGTGGTGCCCTTCACCAGCACCACGGGCGGCGTCACCACCACCGTCACGGTCAACAGCACGGGTGCTGGCTTAGCCGCCGAGTACGTCACCGGCCAGGGCAAGGAACTGCTGCCCATCCCCCAAACCACGCTCGATACCGACCCCGCCCTGAAGCAAAACTTCGGGTACTAGCGGCTGGCGGTCCGGGTGCGGCTGGCTGGCCGTGCCCGGACCCTAGCCAATCAGTTTTTGACTTATGAAAATGAGCTTCCTTCTGCTGGGCCTGGGCCTCACGACCACGCTGGCCCAGGCCCACGGCCGGCCGGCCAGCCAGGTAATCGTTCCGCCGGCCACCGCGCCGCTAGCCGCTGCCCAGGACACCACCGCCGAAAAAATGCTGGCCTTCCAGCGCAGCAACGGCGGCTGGCCCAAGGCCGTGAACGAGGTGAAGGTGGACTACCGCCACCCGATGAGCGCCGCCGACCTGGCGGCCGCCCGCCGCGAGGCCAGCCAGCAGGATGCCACCATTGACAACAACGCCACCACCCGCGAAATCACCTACCTGGTTGCGGCCTTCAAAACCACCCAGAACCCCGCCTACCGCGCCGCCGCCGAAAGCGGCATTCGCTACCTGCTGAAGATGCAGCAGCCCAGCGGCGGCTTCCCGCAGTACTTCCCCGACGCCCGCTTCTACCGCGCCCAGATTACCTACAACGACAACGCCATGATAAAGGCGCTGGGCGTGCTGAAGGCGGTGGCCGATAAAAAGGCCGACTTCGCCCTCGTGGACCCCGCCCTGGCAGCGCCCGCCCAACAGGCCGTGGGCCGGGGCGTGCAGTGCATCCTCAAAACGCAGTACGTGCGCCAGGGCCAGCCCACCGCCTGGGGCGCTCAGCACGACCGCGTGACGCTGCTGCCCTGCAAGGCCCGCGCCTTCGAGCTGGCCTCGCTGAGCGGCGACGAGTCGGTGGGCATCACCGAGTTTTTGATGAGCCTCGACCAGCCCTCGCCCGAGGTGCGGCGGGCCATCGTGGCGGCCATCGCGTGGTTTGAGGCGTCCCGGATTCCGAATACGGCCGTCAAGGACATCACCGACCCCAGCCAGCCTAAAGGCCGAGACCGGGTGATGGTGCCCGAAAACGGCAGCACGGTGTGGGCGCGCTTCTACACCCTCGACACCAACCAGCCCCTGTACGTGGGCCGCGACGGCGTGCCGCACACCAAGCTGGCCGATATCGAAGTAGAGCGCCGCACCGGCTACGTGTACGCCGGCACCTGGCCCGAAAAGCTCCTCACCCGCGAGTATCCCAAGTGGCAGCAGAAGTGGGGCGCCGGCACGGGCAAGTAAGTCGCCCGCCCGCCAATCACCATCGACAAGACTTTATAAAACAGCTTATTACTAATTATGACCATTCTCTCCAAAAAAGTAGTGGTAGCGGGTGCCGCTGGCCCTACCGTGGAGCTTCCCCCGCCCGCCTTGTTCGACTTGCCCGAGCGCGTGCTGCAATTCGGCACCGGCGTGCTGCTGCGTGGCCTGCCCGATTTTTTGATTGACCAAGCCAACCGCCAGGGCATTTTCAACGGCCGCGTGGTGGTGGTGAAAAGCACCGACGGCGGCGATGCCGCCGCCTTCGAGCGCCAGGACAACCTCTACACGGTGTGCGTGCGTGGCATCGAAGACGAGCAGCCCGTGAGCCGCGACGTGGTGTGCGCCAGCCTCAGCCGGGTGCTCTCGGCCAAAAGCCAGTGGGCCGACGTGCTGGAATTTGCGGCCAGCCCCACCCTGCAAATCGTGCTCTCCAATACCACCGAAGTCGGCATCGTGCTCGACGAAACCGACGACGTGCGCGCCACGCCGCCGCGCTCGTTTCCGGGCAAGCTGCTGGCCGTGCTGCTGGCCCGCTACGAGGCGTTCGCCGGCGCAGCCGACAAGGGCCTGGTCATTGTGCCCACCGAGTTAATTCCTGAGAACGGTACCAAGCTGCGCGGCATCCTGCGCGAGCTGGCCGAAAGCCAGGTGCCCGACGTGGGCTTCCTGAACTGGCTGGAGAATGCCAATACGGTCTGCAATTCTTTGGTGGACCGCATCGTGCCGGGCAAGCCCGATGCGGCGGCCCACGCCGCCCTTACCCAGGAGCTGGGCTACGAGGATGAGCTATTGACGATGTCGGAAGTGTACGCGCTGTGGGCCATCGAGGGCGGCGAGCGGGTGCAGCAGGCGCTGAGCTTTCAGCCGGTGCACCCCGGCATTATCGTGCAGCCCGACATCAATCAGTTTAAGGAATTGAAGCTGCGGCTGCTCAACGGCACGCACTCGCTGGCCTGCGGGCTGGCCGTGCTGGCGGGCGTGCCCACCGTGCGCGGCGCAATGGAAGACGAGCACCTGCTCACCTATATCCGCCACCTCATGCTGGCCGATTTGCTGCCCGGCATCCCCTACCCCATCGACGAGAAAGTGGGCCAGCGCTTCGGCATGCAGGTGCTCGACCGCTTCCGCAACCCCGCCGTGGAGCACCGCTGGCTGGCCATCACCCTCAACTACTCGGCCAAGCTGCGCATGCGCGTCATCCCCGATTTGCTGCACTACGCCGAGCGCTTCCGGGCCGTGCCGCAGTACGTGGCACTGGGCTTCGCGGCCTACCTGCTCTTCATGCGCGGCACCCGCCAGGAGGCCGGCAAATGGTATGGCGAAGCCAACGGCCAGGAGTACCCCATCCAGGACGAGCAGGCCGGCTTCTTTGCCGACCTCTGGGCTAATTGCCCGCCCATCGAACTGGTGCAGCAGGTGCTGAGCGACCTCAGCCTGTGGGGCGCCGACCTCACCGCCCTGCCCGGCTTTAATGAGGCCGTGACGCGCTACCTGCTGCACATGCTCCAGGAAGGCGCCGCCGCCACGCTGGCCGCCAAATTAACTAAAACGGTGCGCGCAGCGGTTTAATATCAATGAACAGTGCGCGATGAGCAAGCAGCAATTTAGTAAGGACTGTCTATCCCAACCATACCATAAGTCCTCACCAACTCATCACCCATTCAATTGCTCCTTGCTCCTTATTACTTGCTAATTATTTATGAAGCACCTTGTTGCTAAAATTCACCCCGCCGATAACGTGCTCGTCGCCCTCACCGACCTGCCCATCGGCACGCCCGTAACCTGGGATGGGGTGACCGTGACCACGACCGACAAAATCCCCGCCAAGCACAAGCTGGCCTTGCAGCCGCTCGCCCCCGGCGACGAAGTAACCATGTACGGCGTGCTGGTGGGCAAAATGGCCGCGCCCGTGGGCCAGGGCGGCCTGCTCACCACCGCCAACATCAAGCACGCCACCGACTCTTACCAGGAAGGCCAGCACCCGCACAGCTGGGCGCAGCCCGACGTAAGCAAGTACCAGGAGCGCACCTTCCTGGGCTACCACCGCCCCGATGGCCGCGTGGGCACGGCCAATTACTGGCTCGTTATTCCCTTGGTTTTCTGCGAAAACCGCAACATCCAGGTGCTCGAAGAAGCCTTGGTGAATGACCTCGGCTACGCCCGCCGCAAAAGCTACCAGCCCCAGACCCAGGCCCTGCTGGAGCTAATGCAAGCAGGCAAGTCGGTGGAGGAAATCCTGGCCACCGACCTGCACTCGGCCGAACTGAGCCAGCCCAAGGCCAAGCCCTTCCCCAATGTGGACGGCATCCGCTTCCTAAGCCACGAGGGCGGCTGCGGCGGCATTCGCCAGGATGCCCAGACGCTGTGCGGCCTGCTCGCCGGCTACATCACGCACCCCAACGTGGCCGGCGCCACGGTGCTCAGCCTGGGCTGCCAGAACGCGCAGGCCAGCATGCTGCAAGAGGAAATCGCCAAGCGCGACCCGCACTTCAGCAAGCCGCTGTTCATCCTCGACCAGCAAACCATCGGCACCGAGGAGGCCCTCGTGAGCACGGCCCTGCGCCAGACCTTCGCTGGCCTCATGCAGGCCAATCAGCAGCGCCGCCAGCCTGCGCCCCTCAGCAAGCTCACCATCGGCCTGGAGTGCGGCGGCTCGGATGGCTTTTCGGGCATCTCGGCCAACCCCGCCGTGGGCCACGTCTCGGACCTCCTGGTGGCGCTCGGCGGCTCGGTTATCCTGGCTGAATTCCCGGAGCTGTGCGGCGTGGAGCAGGAAATCGTGAACCGCTCGGTAGACCACGACACGGCCCAGCGCTTCACCTCGCTCATGAAAGCCTACGGCGAAAGCGCGGTGGCCGTGGGCTCGGGCTTCGACATGAACCCCTCGCCCGGCAACATCCGCGACGGCCTCATCACCGACGCCATGAAATCGGCGGGCGCGGCGCGCAAGGGCGGCTCGTCGCCGGTCGTGGCCGTGCTCGACTACCCCGAGCTGGTCACCAAGCCCGGCCTCAACCTGCTCTGCACCCCCGGCAACGATGTGGAAAGCACCACCGCCGAAGTAGGCTCGGGTGCCAACATCGTACTCTTCACCACCGGCCTGGGCACGCCCACCGGCAACCCCATTGCACCGGTCGTCAAAATCAGCTCCAACACCAAGCTGGCCCAGCGCATGCCCGACATCATCGACCTGAACACCGGCACCGTCATCGACGGCGAAGAAACCATCGAGCAAGCCGGCGAGCGCATCCTCGACTACGTGGTGCAGGTAGCCAGCGGCCTAGAGGTAAGCGCCGTGCGCCACGGCCAAACGGATTTTATTCCGTGGAAGCGCGGCGTTTCTTTGTAAGTAACTACCATCTATCATCCTGAGCTTGCGAAGGACCTTATCACGTTGGAACAAGGCGTCTTCTAACGACTACAACCGTAGTAAGGTCCTTCGCAAGCTCAGGATGACAGCCGATTGATAAGTGATACTTGCTAACTGATAACTGAAATTATGAAGCCCTTCCTCTCCGACGACTTCCTCCTGCAAACGGAGACGGCCCGCACGCTCTACCACCAGCACGCCGCGCCGCAGCCCATTATTGACTACCACTGCCACCTGCCGCCCGACCAGATTGCCCAAAACCGGCAGTTCGACAACATCACCCAAATCTGGCTCTACGGCGACCACTACAAGTGGCGCGCCATGCGCGCCAACGGCGTGAACGAGCGCTTCGTAACCGGCGACGCCAGCGACTGGGAGAAGTTTGAGAAATGGGCCGAAACGGTGCCCTACACCGTGCGCAACCCCCTCTACCACTGGACGCACCTGGAGCTGCGCCGCTACTTCGGCATCACCGAGCTGCTGAACAAGGACAGCGCCCGCCGCATCTATGACCAGTGCAATGCGCTGCTCCAAACGCCCGAATACGCGGTGCAGGGCCTGCTGCGCAAGATGAACGTGGTGACCGTGTGCACCACCGACGACCCCGCCGACACCCTGGAGCACCACCAGGCGCTGGCCGGCCACGACTTCGGCACCCGCATCCTGCCTACCTTCCGCCCCGACAAGGCCATGACGCCCGAGGCTAGTGACTATCGCCAGTACCTCGACAAGCTGGGCGCGGCGGCCGGCGTGGATATCCGCACCTACGCCGACCTGCTGGCCGCCCTGCGCCAGCGCCACGACTTCTTCGCCGCCCAGGGCGGCCGCCTCTCCGACCACGGCCTGGAGCAGATTTACGCCGCCGACTACACCGACGCCGAGGTAGCCGCCATCTTCGAGAAAGCCCAGGCCAGCCAGCCGCTATCGGCTTTAGAAATCGAGCAGTTCAAGTCGGCCATGCTCGTCGAGCTGGCCGTAATGGACTGGGAGAAGGGCTGGACGCAGCAGTTCCACCTCGGCGCGTTGCGCAACAACAACACCCGCGCCCTGCGCGAGCTAGGCCCCGACACGGGCTGGGATTCCATCGGCGACTTCTCGCAGGCCCGCGCCCTCTCGCGCTTCCTCGACCGGCTCGATAACCAGAACAAGCTCGCCAAAACCATCCTCTACAACCTCAACCCCGCCGACAACGACCTGTTTGCCACCATGATTGGCAACTTCCAGGACGGCTCGGTGGCGGGCAAAATCCAGTTTGGCTCCGGCTGGTGGTTCCTCGACCAAAAGGACGGCATGGAAAAACAGCTCAATGCCCTCTCCAACATGGGCCTGCTGAGCCGCTTCGTGGGCATGCTCACCGACTCGCGCAGCTTCCTCTCCTTCCCGCGCCACGAGTATTTCCGCCGCATCCTGTGCAACCTGCTGGGCCGCGACGTGGAAAACGGCGAGCTGCCCGCCGAGGAACTGCCCTGGCTGGGCCAGCTGGTCGAAAACATCAGCTACGGCAACGCCAAAACCTACTTCGGCTTCGAGGCCGCCGCCCAGCCAGTGGGCGCGGGCGAGCTGGTGGCTGGCTAGCCCAGCTTTGAAGGTGCCGGCAAGTAGCGCGGACTTTTAGTCCGCGAGTGGTGACGCTTGTTGCTACTTGCGGACTAAAAGTCCGCGCTACTGCCCGGCAGCTCCATATACCCGTCAAAGCAGGGTATCGGAATCGTTTGCGTTAAAAAAGACGAGAAAAGCCCCGCTAGGCACCCCATTACCGGCCTACCTTTCCCCCTCATTCCCTCCTGGCCTACGCCGCGGCCCCCTGAAATTCGGGGCCACCCGGCTAGCAAACCCCTCCTCAATGAAGCAAGTCGTAACCTTCGGCGAAGTGATGATGCGGCTCTCGCCGCCGCTGAACTACCGGCTGCCGCAGACCGCCACCCTCGAAGTAACCTACGGCGGCGGCGACGCCAACGTAGCCGCCGCTCTCGCCCAAATGGGCGTGCCCGCCGCTCACGTTTCGGCCTTCCCGGCCAACGAGCTGGGCTACGCGGCCGCTAATCACCTGCGCCGCTACGGCGTCGATACCACCCACTGCCACTTCACCGAAGGCCACCGGCTGGGGCTGTATTTTTTGGAAGTGGGTGCTTCGCTGCGGCCCAGCCGCATCGTATACGACCGCGCCGACTCGGCCTTCGCCCACCTCGACCCGACTGCTTTTAACTGGGAAGAAATCCTGAAAAACGCCGGCTGGCTGCACTGGACGGGCATTACGCCCGCCATATCGGCCGCCGCTGCCCAGGCTACCGCCGACGCCATCGCCACGGCGCGCCGGCTGGGTGTCACCGTCTCGGCCGATGTGAACTACCGCCGCAACCTGTGGCAGTACGGCCAAAAGGCGCAGGATGTAATGCCCGACCTCGTGGCTGGCTGCGACATTGTCGTCTGCACCGAAGGCGACGCCGACGACCTCTTCGGCATCAAGGCCGATGCGGACTCCGACAACGGCTTTATCTCGATGAGCCAGCAGCTCACCCAGCGCTTCCCCCACATCAAGCGCGTTATCGCCACCCGCCGCCAAACGCAGAGCGCCTCGCACGAGCGCATTTGCGGCCTGCTCTGGGACCAGGGCGAATTCTTTGAAACGCCCTTCTACGACATCGCCCCGGTAGTAGACCGCATCGGCGGCGGCGACTCGTTCATCTCGGGCTTCATCTACGGCTCCCAGACTTACGCAGACCGCGCCCAGGCGCTTTCCTTCGCCACCATCGCCTCGGCGCTGAAACACACCATCCACGGCGACATCAACCTGGTAACGCCCGCCGAAGTCAAGCACCTCATGCAGGGCAACCTCACGGGCCGGCTATTGCGCTAGCGCGCTTCAGTTATCAATTATCAGTGAACAGTTATCAATTTCTTTATTCTTAAGCAATTGATAATTAGTAATTGATAACTTTTTCTGATAACTGTTCACTGATAATTGATAACTGAAATTCATGCTTTCTTCCCAAGACGTTATCGCCCGCACGCTGCAAGCGCCGCTGGTGCCGGTTTTTTTTCACGCTGATGCCGCCTACGCGCAGTCCATTGTGCGGGGCTGCTACGCGGGGGGCGTGCGGGTATTTGAGTTTACCAACCGCGGGGCCAATGCCTTTGAGGTATTCCAAGAGCTAGCCAAGCTCACCGAAACTGAGTGCCCCGAGCTTGTGCTCGGCATCGGCACCATCTATACGGCCGCCGATGCCGAGCGCTTCATTGCGGCGGGCGCGGCCTTCGTGGTGCAGCCCGTGACCACGGCCGAGGTGGCCGCCGCCTGCCAGCGCCACGACGTGGCTTGGGTACCTGGCGCGATGACGCCAAATGAAATCTACGCCGCTACCCAGCTCGGCGCGCAGCTCGTCAAAATCTTCCCCGGCAATCTCGTCGGCCCCGACTATGTGAAGGCCCTGCGCGGCCCCATGCCCAGCGTCAAGCTCATGGTCACGGGCGGCGTCGAGCCCACCGAGGCCAGCCTCACCGAGTGGTTTGGGGCCGGCGTGAACGTGGTGGGCGTGGGCTCGCAGCTCTTCAAAGGAGCCAGCGACGCGGCCACCATCACGGCGCGGGTAGCCCCGCTGATGCAGTTTCTGGCTGCTATGAAGAAGTAAAGAAGAACGTCATGCAGAGCGCGCAGCGAAGCATCTCGCTCGAATCGTTGCATGCCACCCGAACGACAGCCCGCGAGACGCTTCGCTGCGCTCTGCATGACGTTCCTGTTTAATTAACCTATCCTCTCTATGAATCCCACCCTTAGCAGCTCGCCGCCCGGCACCGACACTACGGTGGTGGGCAAGTACCGCTGGACTATCTGTTCGCTGGTATTTTTTGCCACCACCATCAACTACCTCGACCGGGCCGTCATCTCGCTGCTCAAGCCGTACCTCGAAACCTCCTTCCACTGGAACGCGGGCGACTACGCCAACATCGAGATTGCCTTTAAGCTGGCCTACGCGGTGGGCATGATTGGGGTGGGCCGCATTATCGACAAGCTGGGCACCAAGATTGGCTATGCCCTCTCCACCACGCTGTGGAGCATCGCCGCGATGGGCCACGCGCTGGTGAGCAGCACCTTCGGGTTTGGCATTGCGCGGGGCTTTTTGGGTATCACGGAGGCCGGAAACTTCCCGGCGGCCATCAAGACCACGGCCGAGTGGTTTCCGCAGCGCGAACGGGCGCTGGCTACGGGCATCTTTAACTCGGGCTCCAACGTGGGCGCCATTGTGGCCCCGCTCACGGTGCCGCTCATCGCCGAAACCATTGGCTGGCAGTGGGCCTTCATCATCACGGGCGCGCTGGGCTTCGTGTGGCTGGTGCTGTGGATGCTCATCTACGAAACGCCCGCCGAGAGCAAGCGCCTGAGCAAAGCCGAGTTTGACTACATCAACGCCGACATCCCGGTGGGCCTGCCCGCCGAAAGCACGGTAGTAGAGGAAAAACCCAAAACCTCGTGGCTAACCCTGCTCGGCTTCCGCCAAACCTGGGCCTTCGTGCTGGGCAAGTTCCTGACCGACCCCGTCTGGTGGTTTTACCTCTTCTGGCTACCCGATTTTCTCTCCAAGCAATACCACCTCAAGGGCACGGCCATTGCCCTACCGGTGGCGGCGGTGTACGTGCTGTCGAGCATCGGCAGCGTGGGCGGCGGCTACCTGCCGCTGGGCTTCATCAAGCGCGGTATGCCCGCCTTCCAGGCCCGCAAAACGGCCATGCTGGTTATCGCCTTTTGCGTATTTCCGATTGTGTTTGCGCAGTGGCTGGGCAGCATGAACATGTGGCTGGCCGTGCTGGTCATCGGCATTGCGGCGGCGGCCCACCAGGCGTGGAGCGCCAATATCTTCACCACCGTATCGGACATGTTCCCCAAGCGCGCCGTGGCCTCGGTCACGGGCATCGGCGGCATGGCGGGCGGCCTGGGCGGCATCGCCCTCACGGCCCTGGTGCAGAAGCGCATGTTTGTGCATTTCGAAAGCATTGGCCAACTCGACAAGGCATACTACATCATGTTTTTCATCTGCGGCGCGGCCTACCTGCTGGCCTGGGTGCTGATGTTCACGCTGGTGCCGCGTATGGAGCCCATCAAGCTCGACGAGGACGACATCCTGCCCACCACTTCCTAAGCTCTGCCTTTTCCTATGAAACGCCCGTTTATTGCGCTGGCCCTGCTGGCGCTCCCGCTGCTTTCGCTGGCCCAGGCCACGCCCCGGCGTGCCAAGCCCAACACGGCCCTACTGCCCGCTCAAAGCAACCCCGCCCAGCGCAACGCCGAGGCTGCCAAAGAAGTGGAAGCCTTGGAGCGTCAGCGCTTCGCCGCACAGGTGAGCAAGGACTTCACGTTCCTGGAAAAAGCTTTCGCCGACGACCTCGTGTACACGCACGCCAGCGGTAAGCAAAACGGTAAGGCCGACTACCTCCAAAGTATCCGCGACGGCAAAAGCGTCTACGATAAGATTGACGTCGAGAACATCAACGTGCGCGCCTACAACAGCGGCACCACGGCCGTGGTAAATGGCCAAATCACCATCTACCAGCCCAACAAGCCCGACGGCTCGCCCAACGTGGCCCACATCAAATACGTCACCACCCAAATCAAAGACTCCCAAAAGGGCTGGCAAGTGGTGCTCTGGCAGTCGCAGAAGCAGCCCGAGGCCAAGTAAGCCCCGGTACCCCGATGGCGCGGGGCTCTGCCCCGTGCCGACTACTGGCAGGCCTCTGGCCTGCGGCACCCGCGCCAGTACCCCAACCTATCCTAACGACTGCGGGCCCACGGCCCGTGCATACCCGGCCCGGGGCAGCACCCCGCGCCATCCGGTACTCCTATGGCTACAGCTACCCCTCCCCCGCTACCCTCGCACGACGAGCTGGCTACCCCCGTCGGCACCACCCTCGAGCGCTACATCATGCGCAAGCAGGCCGAGTTTCCCTTTGCCACTGGCGAGCTCTCGCAGCTGCTGCGCGACATTGCCCTGGCCAGCAAAATCATGGTGCGCGAGGTAAGCCGCGCCGGTCTCAGCTCCCTGGCCGAGGCCGTGGGGCCCGAGGGCGAAACCACCGCCCCGCGCCACCGCCTGGGCGAGGAGGCCCACATCCGCTTCGTGCGCGCCCTCACCAACGGCGGCGAGTGCTGCGCCGTGCTGAGCGAGGCCCGGCCCGACATCATCGAAACCGGTAACCACGACGGTAAGTACGTGGTGGCCCTCAACCCGCTCAACGGGTCGGTGAGCCTGGATTTCAACGTGAGCACGGGCACTATCTTCAGCATCTATCGGCGCGTGAGCCGCTACGGCGGGCCGGCCCGGGCCGAGGATTTTACCCAAGGCGGCCGGGCGCAGGTGGCGGCGGGCTACATCCTCTACGGCTCCAGCGTGATGCTGGTGTACACCACCGGCCACGGCGTGGCGGGCTTCACCTACGAGCCCAGCCTGGGCGAGTTTTTCCTTTCGCACCCCAAGCTCACCATCCCGGCGCAGGGCGCGGTGTTCTCATGCAACGAGGGCAACTGGTTTGACTTCCCGGAGTTTGCGCGCACCTTCCTCACTACGTGCAAGGAGCGCCGCTACACCGCCCGCTACGTGGGCTCGCTGGCCGCCGACTACCACCGCAACCTCTTCACGGGCGGTATTTACCTCTACCCGCCCACCGGCGAGTGGCCCAGCGGCAAGCTGCGCCTGCTCTACGAGTGCTACCCCATCGCCTTCGTGACCGAGCAGGCCGGCGGCGTGGCCGTGACCGGGGCCGATAACGTGCTCGACATCCTGCCCAGCCAGGATTTGCACCAGCGCGTGCCACTCTTTGTGGGCTCGGCCGACTTGGTGCGCGAGCTGCAAGCAGTAGCTTGGACTTTGTAGTCCAAGCTACTGCTTGCAGCCGCGCCTAACTATTAGGCCAGCCGGCCGTTTTACAGGTCTGAATCCTTTCACCGACGCGCCACCCCTTCCCGGCGCCCCTCTTTCTCATGCCTAAAATCGTTGCGCCCGAAGTCGAATTCAGCAAGCTGCTGAGCGACGTGAAGCAGGCCGTGCCCGAAATATTCGCCCCCAACGGTGGCTACCTCAACCTCCTCGAAGGCCAGTGGCAGGAGCCCGGCACGCCCCGCGCCTTCCACTCCCCCATCGACGGCTCGGAGATTGGCGCGCTGCCCATGCTCAAGCACGACGAGGCGCTGCGCGCCGTGCGCTTCGCCAAGGGCGAAGCCGCCGCCTGGGCCGCCACTGACTTGCAGGAGCGCCGCCGCCGCGTGCAGGATTGCCTCGACCAACTACGGCCGCACATCGACCTGGTGAGCAAGCTACTGATGTGGGAAATCGGCAAAACCTACAAGCTGGGCTTCAACGACATCGACCGCTGCATCGAGGGCGTGCAGTGGTACGTGGACAATATCGAGGGCCTGCTCGGCGAGCGCCGCCCGCTGGGCCTGGTCAGCAACATCGCCTCGTGGAACTACCCCATGTCGGTGCTCATGCACGCGGTGCTGGTGCAGGCGCTGGCCGGCAACGCCGTAATTGCCAAAACGCCCACCGACGGCGGCTTTATCTCCCTTAGCCTCACCTTCGCCATTGCCCGGCGCTGCGGCCTGCCCGTGACGCTGGTGAGCGGCCCCGGCGGCGAGCTCAGCGACGTGCTGGTGAAAGACCCCGCCGTGGACTGCCTCAGCTTCGTGGGGGGTCGCTACAACGGCCGCAACATCGCCGACGCTCTTAGCCAGGAGCACAAGCGCTACATGCTGGAGATGGAGGGCGTGAACACCTACGGCATCTGGGACTACTCGCAGTGGGACTCGCTGGCCGAGCAGCTCGTGAAGGGCTACGACTACGGCAAGCAGCGCTGCACGGCCTACGTGCGCTGGGTGGTGCAGCGCGACTTGTTCCCGCAGTTTCTCGAAACCTACACCAAGGCCATCGGCAGCCTCAAAGTGGGCAACCCGACGCTGGTAGACAACCCCGGCGACAAGCTGCCCGACCTGGCCTTCGGCCCCGTCATCAACGCCACGCAGGCCCAGAGCCTGGATGAGCTGTTCAGCAACGCGGGCAAGCACGGGGCCATCCCGTTCTTCCAGGGCAAGCTGGATGACAGCCTCTTCCTGCCCGGCCAGGACCGCTCGGCCTACCGCGCCCCGCGTGCCCTGGTGGGCCTGCCCCGCCAGGCCGAATTATACTTCAAAGAGCCCTTCGGCCCCATCGACTCGGTGGTGCTCGTAGACCGCGTGGAGGAGCTGGTGGGCGAGATGAACATCTCGAACGGCGCGCTCGTCACCGCCCTCGGCTCGGACGACGAGAAGTGGGCCACCCGCACCTCCAAGGAGCTGCGCGCCTTCAAGGTGGGCATCAACAAGCTGCGCAGCCGCGGCGACCGCGAGGAAGTATTCGGCGGCCTGGGCGAAAGCTGGAAAGGCGCCTTTGTGGGCGGCAAGCTGCTCGTGGAGGCCGTGACGCAGGGCGCCCCCAGCCAGCCCGTGCTCGGCAACTACCCCGACGCCGTGCTGCTGCCCGAGAAAGCCTAGCCCGGTCAAGCATTCCATAAAAGAGGCCGCTTCCTGCTGGGAAGCGGCCTCTTTGGCTTTTGGGGGCCAGCCAGTGGCTGAGGCCACCGGGCGGTGGCGGCGGGCTAGTTGATGTAGCCGATGGTCCAGTTTACGCCATCCGAAATAGCGATGACGGTTTTCGAGGCGGCATCGGGCCGAAGCTGGTACGGCTGGCCGGCGCCGAGGGCCGTGCTGGCGCTGGCGGGGAGAATGCTGCCGCTGGCCGTGCCCACGTTTGCCATAAAGCTGTCGCTGTTATTGCGCAGGTAGTACACCCGGCCCACGCACGAGGCCGGGGCCGGCAGCACGAAGTAGTTGTTGTCGCTGCTGCCCGTCGGGCTCAACCCGAGGTAGCCCCCTGGGTAGCTTGCCAGCAACGTGCCGCTGGCCCCGGCCCCGCCGGGAATGCCCAGCACCACGCCCACGGCGCTGGTGCCGGCCACTTGCAGGGTGCTGGTGGGCGCGCCGCTGGTGCCCACGCCCAGGCTGGTGCCCACCACGCCGCTGCCGCTGACGTTGAAGCTGCTGCCCGCCTGCCGGTTGGTGGTGTTCTGGATGTAGCTGCCGCTGCCCGTGGCCGGGGCCGCCGCCGTGGTCTGGGTGCTACCATCGGGGAAGATGAGGCCCTGGCCGGCGGTGCTGATTTTGAGGCTGCCGCCGGCCACTTCCAGCTTCTGGCTGGGGGCGGCGGTGGTGCCGATGCCCACGTTGCCGCTGGTCCCCACGTTGAAGGCGCTGGTGGCCGCGCCGCTGGAGTAGCTAATGGCAAAGTCGAGGTCGAAGGGCGAGATGGGGGCCGTGCCCTGGTAGATATTACCCCCGGAGTAGTTATCGCCGCTGCTGATGTACAGCAGGCTATTACTACCCGTGTTCAGTACCAGCGTATAGACGCCGGCGGCCAGTGCCAGCGGCGTAGTGAGTGCGACGGTGGAATAAGCGCCTTGCACAAAGCTGATGGGCTGGGGCGCGCTGAGCGCCGTGCCCGCGTTGCCGCTACCCGCCCGAAAAACAAACGTGGTGTTGAACGTGGCGTTGGGCAGCAGCCGGATGCTGGTAACCGTGCCGGCCACGGGCATGGTGAACGACTGCCCCAGCGTGGTACCGCTAATATTGTTGGTGCCCGGGGCAGTGGTGCCGAGCGTGGCGTTCACCACGCCGCTGCTCACCCGAAAGTCGCCGCTCACGTCGAGCGTGCTCTGGGGCGTGGCCGTGCCAATACCCACGTTGCCGCCCGTCAGGCTGAAGCTGCTGCCGGCCTGGGCAATAGTGACGGGGCTGGCCAGGCTGCCGCCCAGCGCCACGTTCTGGCCCGTTTTGGTGAGGCCGTTGCTGGCCGTGATAGCCGCCCCGGCGGCGGTGGCAAACTGCTGCCAGCCAGTGCCAGTGTAGTAATAGTAGCCGGGCGTGCCGCCGGTTTGAAACACCACGAGGCCGGTGGCGGGGCTGACCACGTCGGCCGTGGTGGCCACGCGGGGCAGCAGGGCGCCTTTGGTGCTGCTGACCAGGTCCAGCAGGGCCGAGGCATCGGGCGGGCCGGCGGCCCCGATGCGCACGCCTTGCGCCTGAGCCTGGGCCGCCTGGCCGGCCGCCAACAGGGCAACCACGGCCAGGCTCCGGCCAGCAAGAGTAAACAAATTCTTCATCAAATTGAACGCTATGTTCTTGGGTAAGGTAAACGGCCAAAGGTACGGCGAGCCGCCGCCGCCGAAGTGCGCGCTGCATCAGCATCTGGCTGTTTTTGGCGCTTGGGGGCAGCGGCCAGGCAACCAGGTGGCTACTTTTGGCATCGTGGGGGAAGTACTCTCTTATTCCTTCGTACCCTTGAAACAGCTTATCCTCCTGCTCGCGCTGCTGGCGCCCGGCCTGCCCGCCGCCGCCCAGTCCAAACTTCAAACCCAGGTCAGCCCCGTCTTCTACTTCCGGCAGCGGGTCGATGTGCAGCCCTACGCGGGCAAGGCCTACCGCCTTTCGGCCCGCATGAAAGTAGAAGCTCCCGCCGGCGACAGCGCCGATGCCAACGTCTTCGCCGTAGTATTTGATAAGAAAAAGAACTACCTGGCCATGAGCAAGGCTGGCCAGATGCGGGCCAGGCGCCGCGACGGCCAGTGGCGCACCTTCTCCCTCACCGGCCAGCTGCCCAAGACGGCCGCGCAGCTGGTTCTCAACGCCAACGTGTACCTCAACGGCACCTTCGGCTACGACGACTTCCGGCTGGAGGTGGCCAGCGGCAAGGGCCAGTGGCAGCCCGTGCCGCTGCCCAACGGCGACTTTGAGGCCGCCCGCGCCGACAGCGCCAATGGCTTCCCCAACAACTGGCGGCCGCTGTTTCTCAACAACGCCTACCGCTACCGCACGGCAGCCGAGGCCAGCGGCAACCACTACCTGGAACTGGTGGGCCAGGGGGCCGTCAACTACGGCCGCAACGCCGCTGCCGGCCACACCGTGGCCCTCAACGGCATCAAGCTCTACTACGAAACCTACGGGCAGGGCGAGCCCCTGCTGCTGCTGCACGGCAACGGGCAGTCTATCTCGGCCTTCAGCGGCCAGATTCCCGAGCTGGCCAAGCACTACCAGGTGATTGCCGTGGACACCCGCGCCCAGGGCCAGAGCACCAACGGCAAGCAGACGCTCACCTACGACCTCTTTGCCGACGACATGAGCGCCCTGCTCAAGGCGCTGAATATTCCGGCCGCGCACGTCGTGGGCTGGAGCGACGGCGGCAACACCGGCCTGAGCCTGGCCCTGCACCACCCCCAGCAGGTGAAAAAGCTCGTGACCATGGGCGCCAACCTCTGGGCCGATACCCTGGCCGTGACGCCCGCCACCCTCAAAGAAGTGCACAAGGGCAAGACCATGACCACCCTGCTCTACCCCGTCAACAAGCAGGCCCGCCGGGTGCGCCCGCTCATGGTGCTGCTGCTCGACTACCCCCGGATGCAGGCCACCGACCTGGCCGGCATCGCGGCCCCCACACTCGTGCTGGCCGGCGAGAAAGACCTGATTCAGCCCGCCCACACGCGCCTTATCGCCAGCAGCCTGCCCCACGGGCGGGCGCACATCTTCCCCGGCCTCACGCACTACGCCCCGCGCGAAGACCCCGCCGCCTTCAACGCGGCGGTGCTGGCCTTCTTGGCGCAGCCGTAGGCCGCGGGCACCAGCACGACAACTAAAAAGGGCGAGCCAATTGGCTCGCCCTTTTGCGTAAGATTTAGCAGCGTTTGCTTACTGCACCACCAGGCGCAGGGCCTGCTGGCCGGCGCGCACCACGTACACGCCCGCCGGCAGCCCGGCCGGCAGCGCCAGCACGGCCGTGCCTGCCGCATCGGCCGGGGCCGCCAGCACCGGGCGGCCCAGCGCGTCCAGCACCTGCACCACCGCGCCGGGAGCAGCGCCCAGCAGCGTGGCCAGGCCGCCAACGGCGGGATTGGGGTACAGGCTCAGGCCCGCGCTGGCCCCCGTCAGGGCTACCGTGCGCCCGGGCGAGTAGCTAGCCGTGCCATCCTGGTCTACCTGCCGCAGGCGGTAGTAGAGCTGGCGGGCTCCGGCGGGCAGAGCCGCATCGAGCAGGGCGTAGGTGCGGGGCGTGGTGCTGGTGCCCGCCGCCGCGACCCGGCCAATCGTACCAAAAGCCACCCCATCCACGCTGCGCTCGACCTCAAAGGCCTGGCTGTTGACCTCGCTGGCCGTGGCCCAGGCCAGGCGCACGGCCGCCGGGCCGACGGCCTTGGCCGTGGCCGTGAACTGCGTAAGCACCACGGGCAGCGGCACGCCGGTGACCGCGTTGAATGCGGCCAGGGAGCGCCGCGTTTGCCCCCCGATGCTGGAGAAGCTACCCCCGGCGTAGAGCGTGCCCCCCGCCAGAGCTAGGGCGTTGACGGAGCTGTTGGCGGCGGGGTCGGCAAAGGTGGTCAGCACCGCGCCCGTGGTGGCGTCGAGCGCCGCCAGGAAGCCCCGCCTTTGCCCCCCGATGCTGGAGAACTGCCCCCCGGCGTAGAGCGTGCCCCCCGCCAGAGCCAGGGCGCTGACGGGGCTGTTGGCGGCGGGGTCGGCAAAGGTGGTCAGCACCGCGCCCGTGGTGGCGTCGAGCGCCGCCAGGAGGCCCCGCGTTTGCCCCCC